>OLEF01000023.1_pt1 | contig 86069 bp, 64 predicted proteins | sample 1602171 | NCBI WGS metagenome assembly OLEF01 (sample SAMN02675048, study PRJEB24791) | human gut metagenome, SKBSTL034 | isolation source: stool | host: Homo sapiens | place: USA
ATAGGGACCGAACTGTCTCACGACGTTCTGAACCCAGCTCGCGTACCGCTTTAATTGGCGAACAGCCAAACCCTTGGGACCGAATACAGCCCCAGGATGCGATGAGCCGACATCGAGGTGCCAAACCTCCCCGTCGATGTGGACTCTTGGGGGAGATCAGCCTGTTATCCCCAGGGTAACTTTTATCCGTTGAGCGATGGCATTTCCACTCACATACCACCGGATCACTAACTCCAACTTTCGTTACTGCTCGACCCGTCAGTCTCGCAGTTAGGCTCGCTTCTGCGTTTGCACTCTTTTGCTTGATTTCCGTTCAAGCTGAGCGAACCTTTGAACGCCTCCGTTACTTTTTAGGAGGCGACCGCCCCAGTCAAACTGCCCACCTAACAATGTCCCCCGACTCGATTCAGAGCCGCAGGTTAGAATTCCAATATCGCAAGGATGGTATCCCAACGGCCACTCCGCAGAAGCCAAAGCTCCTGTTTCCCTGTGTCCCATCTATCCTGTGCATGCAACATCGAAACCCAATATTAGGCTACAGTAAAGCTCCATGGGGTCTTTCCGTCTTGTCGCGGGTAACCGGCATCTTCACCGGTACTACAATTTCGCCGGGCGGGCTGTTGAGACAGTGCCCAAATCATTACGCCTTTCATGCGGGTCAGAACTTACCTGACAAGGAATTTCGCTACCTTAGGACCGTTATAGTTACGGCCGCCGTTCACTGGGGCTTCGATTCAATGCTTGCACATCTCCTCTTAACCTTCCAGCACCGGGCAGGCGTCAGCTCGTATACGTCATCTTTCGATTTAGCACAAACCTGTGTTTTTGGTAAACAGTTGCTTGGGCCGATTCTCTGCGGCTCCATCTCTGGAGCACCCCTTCTCCCGAAGTTACGGGGTCAATTTGCCGAGTTCCTTAACAACCCTTCTCCCGTTGGCCTTAGAATCTTCTTCCTACCTACCTGTGTCGGTTTGCGGTACGGGCACCTCAGAAATACACACAGCTTTTCTCGCCATCTTCCATCTCAGACTTCGGTACTAACTTCCCTCGATCTCTACCGGAACCAACACCCGGCTCTGAGACTTCAAATGTGTCCCTGTGCTTAACTCTTTTGGTGGTGACGGAATCTCTACCGTCTGTGCATCGGCTACGCCTTCCGGCCTCACCTTAGCTCCCGACTAACTTGGAGCGGACGAACCTTCCTCCAAAAACCTGAGGCTTTCGGCCATGCAGATTCTCACTGCATTCGCGCTACTCATTCCGGCATTCTCACTTCTATACACTCCACAGCCGCTTACGCTACTGTTTCTCCGCGTATACAACGCTCCCCTACCCAATCCATTACTGGATTGCCTAAGCTTCGGTGTCAGGTTTAGCCCCGTTAAATTCTCCGCGCAAAGACGCTCGACCAGTGAGCTATTACGCACTCTTTGAATGAGTGGCTGCTTCTGAGCCAACATCCTGGTTGTCTGCGTATCTTCACATCGTTTTCCACTTAACCTGACTTTGGGACCTTAGCTGTAGATCTGGGCTGTTTCCCTTTTGACAATGACATTTATCTGACACTGTCTGACTCCCAAGCATCAATACTCTGGCATTCTGAGTTTGATAAGCTTCGCTAACCTCTCGGCCGCTAGGCTATTCAGTGCTTTACCTCCAGGTATCTAACTTGAGGCTAGTCCTAAAACTATTTCGGGGAGAACCAGCTATCTCCGGGTTCGATTGGAATTTCTCCGCTACCCACAGTTCATCCGCCGCCTTTTCAACGGAGGTCGGTTCGGTCCTCCATGGAATTTTACTTCCACTTCAACCTGACCATGGGTAGGTCACCCGGTTTCGGGCCCATTATATGCAACTTAACGCCCTTTTCAAACTCGCTTTCGCTTCGGCTCCAGACCTTAAGTCCTTAACCTTGCTGCATACAATCGCTCGCCGGACCGTTCTACAAAAAGTACCCTATCACGCATTGACGCGCTCTAGGTGCTTGTAGGCACAGGGTTTCAGGTTCTTTTTCACTCCCCTCCCGGGGTGCTTTTCACCTTTCCTTCACAGTACTATACGCTATCGGTCACTGGGTAGTATTTAGGGTTGGAGGGTGGTCCCCCCATCTTCCGACCAGGTTTCACGTGTCTGGCCGTACTCTGGAATCTGCGCAGCTCTCTCCGTTTTCACCTACGTGGTTCTCACACTCTCTGACCGGCCTTCCCATGCCGTTCGGTTAACAGATTAAGTCCTAAAAGCAGTCCGTACCCCGGAAGTATTTCTACTCCCGGTTTGCCCTCTTCCGCGTTCGCTCGCCACTACTTACGGAATCTCGTTTGATGTCTCTTCCTCGCCCTACTTAGATGTTTCAGTTCAGGCGGTTCCCCCGATGCACCTATTTTAAATTTCAGTGCAACGTACTTGAGTATGAACTCAAGTGAGTTTCCTCATTCAGAAATCTCCGGATCAATGCTTATTTGCAGCTCCCCGAAGCTTATCGCAGCTTATCACGTCTTTCATCGGCTCCCAGTGCCAAGGCATTCGCCCTGCGCCCTTGTTCGCTTGACCATTCAAACTATTCTCTCTCGAGAATGGCTTGTATCCTCTTGATTCTCTCTTGCCAACGAAGATTATTGTTACCCTTCCTTTTGAAATTGTAATATTTCTTAAAAAGAACTTACTATAATCTTTGTTTCGCAGTTATTATTCAGTTTTCAAGGTACGTCTTTGAGTTCCCTTTTCAGGGCCCTCAAAATCGAACAATATCTAATCAACTTGTCTCTATCACCTGTTCCAAGAACAAACCATCTTCGATGTTTCATTCTTGCCTGACTCCTTAGAAAGGAGGTGATCCAGCCGCAGGTTCTCCTACGGCTACCTTGTTACGACTTCACCCCAATCACCAGTTTTACCTTCGGCGGCGTCCTCCTTGCGGTTAGACTACCGACTTCGGGTCCCCCCGGCTCTCATGGTGTGACGGGCGGTGTGTACAAGGCCCGGGAACGTATTCACCGTGGCATGCTGATCCACGATTACTAGCAATTCCGACTTCGTGCAGGCGAGTTGCAGCCTGCAGTCCGAACTGGGACGTTGTTTCTGAGTTTTGCTCCACCTCGCGGTCTTGCTTCTCTTTGTTTAACGCCATTGTAGTACGTGTGTAGCCCAAGTCATAAAGGGCATGATGATTTGACGTCATCCCCACCTTCCTCCGTTTTGTCAACGGCAGTCTGGCCAGAGTCCTCTTGCGTAGTAACTGACCATAAGGGTTGCGCTCGTTGCGGGACTTAACCCAACATCTCACGACACGAGCTGACGACAACCATGCACCACCTGTCTCCTCTGTCCCGAAGGAAAGACTCGGTTAAGAGTCGGTCAGCGGGATGTCAAGACTTGGTAAGGTTCTTCGCGTTGCTTCGAATTAAACCACATGCTCCACCGCTTGTGCGGGCCCCCGTCAATTCCTTTGAGTTTCAACCTTGCGGTCGTACTCCCCAGGTGGATTACTTATTGTGTTAACTGCGGCACTGAAGGGGTCAATCCTCCAACACCTAGTAATCATCGTTTACGGTGTGGACTACCAGGGTATCTAATCCTGTTTGCTACCCACACTTTCGAGCCTCAGCGTCAGTTGGTGCCCAGTAGGCCGCCTTCGCCACTGGTGTTCCTCCCGATATCTACGCATTCCACCGCTACACCGGGAATTCCGCCTACCTCTGCACTACTCAAGAAAAACAGTTTTGAAAGCAGTTTATGGGTTGAGCCCATAGATTTCACTTCCAACTTGTCTTCCCGCCTGCGCTCCCTTTACACCCAGTAATTCCGGACAACGCTTGTGACCTACGTTTTACCGCGGCTGCTGGCACGTAGTTAGCCGTCACTTCCTTGTTGAGTACCGTCATTATCTTCCTCAACAACAGGAGTTTACAATCCGAAGACCTTCTTCCTCCACGCGGCGTCGCTGCATCAGGGTTTCCCCCATTGTGCAATATTCCCCACTGCTGCCTCCCGTAGGAGTCTGGGCCGTGTCTCAGTCCCAATGTGGCCGTTCAACCTCTCAGTCCGGCTACCGATCGTCGCCTTGGTGGGCCGTTACCTCACCAACTAGCTAATCGGACGCGAGGCCATCTCAAAGCGGATTGCTCCTTTTCCCTCAGGTCGATGCCGACCCGTGGGCTTATGCGGTATTAGCAGTCGTTTCCAACTGTTGTCCCCCTCTTTGAGGCAGGTTCCTCACGCGTTACTCACCCGTTCGCCACTCGATCGAAGAAGCAAGCTCCTTCTCTCTCGTTCGACTTGCATGTGTTAGGCGCGCCGCCAGCGTTCGTCCTGAGCCAGGATCAAACTCTTTATTAAATGATATTTATCACTTAAAAAGTGTTAAATCTCTCTTCGCTCAGCACGCAATCGCTTGCGTCCTGTGTGAATTACTTTGTTTGGAATTGTTTAACGTGTTTTTCCAACACGAAAATAGGTTCCGTTACAAGTTTTTCGATATTGTTCAATTTTCAAGGTCCTGTAGCGCCTCAGCCAAGCGGCTGACAGCTTAGTCATTTTACCACAGAAGTGGTTTTTTGTCAAGCTTTATTTTTTCGAAGTTTTTCGTTTCTTACCGAACTTGGAGCATCTCGAAAGTCTCTCGCATTCCTGCCGGACTTTCTCGCGTCTATTGGTTCTTTTCGCTTTACTTCTAGCTGAGTCTCGGAAGTCATTCTTTTGTCTCAGCGCTTGGCGCTCAAGTATAATACCACATCACCGCCCACTTTGCAAGCCTTTTTTACAAGTTTTTTGCTCTTTTTTCGCCTTTGCACTTTTTCACCAGTTTTTTGCGGCGTTTTGACCAACGCTTTGACATCCCTGCATCGGATACAAATATAGCAATTCAACTTTTTATCGCAATTTTCAAAAATAGTGCCTATCAAAACGGCATCTTTGCGATATGCAGTTTGCGGATGTTGCTTGTGCATTCAAAACGCAAACTGCTATTCACTACTTTTTATTGAAACATACTTTCGGGCGAAATGCAACGGAGAAGACGCAAAAAGCCCCCGGCTTCTGAAAACAGAGACCGGGGGCTTGTCATGCAATGGTAGCGCAGCTGCGTTTTTATTAGCCGCCCAGAACAGCGGGCAGGAATTCCGCCAATCCGGGGATAGTGAAGGTCAGAATCGCCATGAGTGCCACCGTGCCGATGACGTACAGCGTATCGGGAAAGGCCTCGTCCACCTTCATGCCCAGCACACGGCAGGAGGTAAACAGGTTGACCGACAGCGGCGGGGTCAGGCTGCCGACCATCAGGGTCATCAGCAGGGCGATGCCGAAGTGGAGCGGAGTCAGGCCGACCGATACCGCGATGGGCAACAGGATGGGGGTGGTCAGGATGATGATGCAGACCGTCTCCATGAACATACCAAGGATCATCAGCAGCAGGAAGATGAAGGCGAGGATAAGGAACTTGGAGTCGGTGATGCTCATCAGCCAGCTTGCAAACATCTGGGGCACCTTCTGAGTGGACATGAGCCAGCCGAAGGGAGAAGCGACGGAGATGATGAGCATGATGACGCCGGTGGAAACGACAGCGTCAGCAGACACCTTGAAGAAGTCCTTCAGGGTCAGCTCGCGGTAGACGAACACGGCGAGGAACAGCGCGTAGACCACAGCCACGACAGCGGCCTCGGTAGCGGTGCACAGACCGGAAAAGACGCCGCCCAGAATGGCCACGGGCATCAGCAGGGGCAGCAGAGCATCCAGAATGATCTTCATGCGCTCATTGACGGTGTACTCGTGGGGGTCCTTGTTCTCCTTCTTCTGCCGACGGACAGCGAAGAAGCTATTCAGGGCGATGAGGGCGATGATGGTCAACAGGCCGGGGGCCACGCCGCCGAGGAACATATCGCCCACGGAGACGCTGGCCGACTGGGCGTAGACCACCATGACGATGCTGGGCGGGATGATGCAGGCCATCGTGCCGCCGGCTGCGATAAGGCCGGCCGTCAGGCCCTTGGGATACCCCTCCTCCAGCATGGAGGGGCCGATGATCTTGCCGATGGCGGCAGCAGAGGCGACACCGGAACCGGAAACGGCACCGAAGAAGCCGCAGGCAGCCATAGCCGTTGCACCCAGACCACCGGGGAATTTACGAAGCAGCATATTCGCCAGCTTTATCAATCGCGGTGTACTGCCGTAGACCATCAAGGCACCGGCAAAGATGAACATGGGCATCGCCAGCATATTAAAGCTCTTTGCGCCGCTGACCATGCGCTGCAGCAGAATGTCCATCGAGGGGCCGCCGTTGACGTAGAGCAGAGTCATGCAGCTGATGCCGATGGAGAATGCGACCGGCACGCCGATGAGGAGGCAGACCGCCAGCGCAACAAACATCAGGATCAATCCAGTATTCATCGATTCAATTCCTCCTCTTCCTTAGAGGTATCCCTGCCCATCAGCTTCATCAGGTGCAGGATGGCCCAAACCACATAGAAGACGATCATCAGCACGCAGCCCAGCAGGATGGCCAGATAATTGATACCCTGAGGCAGACGGAGGGCGGGGGTCTGCATGGACCAGCTGGTCAGCATCTGCTTATAGGCAATGGTGGACACGATGACAAGGAACACGATGCAGATGACGTCGTCGAGCAGTTCGAAAGCGTTATGCACCGGGGTCGGGAGCTTGCGGATAAAGAAATCGATGCGAGTATTGCCATTGTTGATGGTAGCCATTGCCGCGCCCAGATAGGTGATGAAAACCATCGCCATGCTGGCCACTTCCTCCACCCAAGTAAATGAGTGGTCAAAGAAGTTGCGGTTGATGACCTGCATGAACACGATGACCACCAGCAGGCAGATGGAGACGCAGCTGATGAGCCGCAGCAGGAATTTGATGGTATCGAGAAGCTTCTTTGCCAAAGTCTATTCCTTCCTTTCTCTCGGAGGCCGACAGGCTCTTATCTTTACTTATTAAAAGAGGTGGCCAAGTCGATCCAGCTCTGGCCGTCGGCATACTGAGAGGCGTAATCGGCCCACACGCCGTCCATTTTGGCCTGGAAGGCGGCCTTATCGACCTCGTTGACCTCCATGCCTGCTTCCTTCAGCAGGTCGAGGTACTTGTTTTCATCGTTCTCTTCCAGATCGATCTCACGGGCGTTCTTGGCCTCTTCCATCAAGATTTCCTGATACTCGGTGGGCAGGCTGTTGAACCAGTCCATATTGCAGACGAAAGGAGCGGCGTCATACATGTGGCCGGTGAGGGACAGGTATTTCTGCACGTCCTGAAGAGAAGAAGAGTAGATGTTGGACAGCGGGTTCTCCTGACCATCGATGGTGCCGTTCTGCAGGCCGGTGTAAACATCAGAGAAGGCCATGATGACGATGGAAGCGTCCAGTGCGTCGTACATGGCGACCTTCATGCTGTTCTCGTTGGTGCGGAACTTGATTCCCTTCAGATCCTCGGGCTTTTCCAGCGGGCGGGTGTTGTTGGTCATGTGACGGTAGCCGCTCTCCCAGATGGACAGGACCTTGAATCCCATGGGCTCGATGAGCTTCTCGGCGAACTGAGCGCCGAAGTCGCCGCCCCATGCGTTGCGGGCGTTTTCTAGACTGGTGAACAGGAAGGGCAGCAGGGCCACATTGACCTCTGCGTTGATGCCCTCGAAGTTTGCAGCACCCATCTGCATGCAGGCCTCTGTGGAACCGCCACGCACCTGCTCAATCAGGTCGCTCTCACCGCCCAACGCGCTATCAGTGTAGATCTCGACCTGAATGCCGCCGTTAGTGCGCTCCTCAACAGCCTTTTCAAAGCTCTGCAGCGCGACGATGGAGGGGTGAGATGCACTCATGACCGAGCCGATATTCATCGTATAAGTAGTGCCGGGAGCTGCCGCTGCGGCAGTCGATGCTGCGCCGGAGACAGCAGCGCTGGTGGAAGAAGAACCGCCGCAGGCTGCCAGAGCGCCTGCCATTGTTGCAGAGCCAAGAACCTTCAGGAAATTTCTGCGAGAGATTTTCATAATCGATGTCCTCCTAAATTTTCTTATTCCTTTTTGAACCTGCGGAGTCTTTCTCAACAGGTTGGGTTCAGTGTATTTGCTGCGCGCAGGCTATATCTCGCTCTAAAATTTTAAATTTTTAGGTAAATATTAGAGCAAAAAGACCCTTTTCTATTCAGATCTCCTGCATTTGATCCAAAAATAAAAATCAATCTGTATCAAACTTCGTATTTTGCTTTCAGCGCCTTGATACGGGCAGCCTTGGCACGGCATTCGTCATCGGTGGCGTAGTCGTCAGTGGCGCGGGCGATGTGGCGGGTGACTGCATTGATGAAGCGGGCAGAGTCTGCAGCTGCGATAGCATCCACGATGGCCTGATGCTCCATGAGGTTGCACTCCAGTGTACTCAGCTTGAGCGGAGTATGGTTGACACCGAGATAGGCCAGAAATGTGATGCGGTTGGTCCCAAGGTCTTGGTGCATTTTGACCACACGGGCGTTGCCGCAGTAAAGCATATAGCAGCGATGAAACCGCACCTCATTTGCGACCCAATCGGCGTTGAAGTGTTCGCCGCGCTCCGCCACCAAACGGCGGGTCGTTGCCATCACTTCCTTCAGCTCCTTCACCAGCTCAGGGTGTCCTTTTGACATCTCAATAATCGCATCTGCGTAAAAAATCTCGCACATCATGCGAGCTTCCAGCGCATCCAGCAGTTCGGCGTTCGTGTAGGTACGCACCACCATGCTACGGCGGGGCAGCGCCTCCACATAGCCCTCGGAGATGAGACGGTTCAATGCATCCTTCACTGGCGTATGGCTCACACCAAATTCCTCGGACAGTTCCCGGACGATAAGCTTCTTGCCGGCCTCATACTTGCCGGTATAAATATTCTGCCGGATCTTGTCTGCCACCACATCTACTAAAGAGGTATTGACCAGCAGGCTGAGATCCGTAACGCACTCGATGTTCTGTACTGTGTTCATGAAACTTCCCCAAATTTACCTAAATATTTTGCTGGCCTTATCATATCACACCTTCGCGCAGCGGCACAAGATGTCTTTTCCACAAGAAAATCAAAATTTTCTTGTGGAAATTGCTAATCTGACGGTCTCTTTCGCGTCGTTTTGTGCAAATCGCTTCGAGAAAGGCCACCATTTTGAGCGTTTTGCCGCTTGCGTTTTGTCCTACAACTTGCTACAATCAATTCAGAATTTACCTAAAAATTTTTGCTTCCATTTCACGTTTCATTGCCGGGCCTCCCGTCCGGCCCTATCCTGTGCCTTTTCTGTCCTGTACTCGCGCGCGGCGCGTCTTTTATGGTATAGTATAGAAGGGCACCGAAAAAGAAAGAGGCTACTTTTATGAACCATACTGGCTCTGTACAGCTTTTTCTTGATACCTGCCACCTCATCCACGCCAAGGGGCTGGTCAGCGGCTCCGGCGGCAACATCAGCCTGCGCTGCGACGACGGCATCCTCATCACCCCCTCCGGCCGGAGCTTGGAATCCTTAAAGGAAGAAGACCTCGTCCTGCTGCAGATGGACGGAAGCTACACCTGCCCCAACGGTGGCATCCCGTCGAAAGAGTGGCGGATGCATCTGGCCTGCTACCGCGCCCGCCCGGACGTCTCGGCCCTCGTCCATGTCCACAGCAGCAATGCTGTGGCCGTTTCCTGTATGAAGAATGCAGACTCCTCCTGCGCTATCCCGGTGTATACCCCCGGCTACAGCATGCGCGTGGGCGAGCTGCCCATCCTTCCTTATATGACGCCCGGTTCGGTAGAACTGTGCGACCACGTCTTCCCTCTCATCGCAGAGCGCAACTCGGTGCTTCTGGCAAATCACGGTCCTTTGGCCGTGGGCCGCAGCATGGAGGAGGCGCTGAACATCATCGAGGAGATTGAGGACGAGGCGAAGCTTTTCCTGCTTCTGGGTGACCGTGGCATCGCTATGACGAAAGCACAGCAGGATGCTCTGCCCTCCCACGGACTGCGCTTTTGATTGGTAAAGGAGGAGAGTCACGGATATGACTCAAAACGAAACATTGCTGCTGGGCATCGACATCGGCACTACCGGCACGAAATGTGCGATCTATGACCTGAAGGGTGAGCTTGTCGCCCACGCCTATCAGGAGTACTCCATGATACACCCTCAGCCGTCCTGGACCGAGCAGGATCCCCATCGCTGGTGGAACGCCGTCCAGACGAATCTACGCGACTGCTTTGAGCAGCAAGGCATCGACAGCAGCCGCATCGCCTCCATCGGCCTGAGCTGCACCAATGCCATGACGCTGGTGGACGAGGCAGGCGAGCCGGTGTACAACGCCATCGGCCACCACGACAAGCGCGCCGACCCGCAGGTGGCGTGGCTGCGTGAGCGTGTCGGTGAGGATCTCGTCCTCCGCGTTACGGCGAACAAACTGGACAAGGGCTCGTTCTGTCTACCCTCTCTGCGCTGGCTCATCGACAACCGCCCCGAGCTGGTGGCTCGGGCGTATAAAATGCTGATGCCCAGCGGCTACATCATCCAGAAGCTCACCGGAAAGTTCTCCATGAACCGCCCCCGGATGAGCCTCACCTCGCTGTCCGACATCCGCACCGGCGAGTGGAGCCGCGAGATCGCCAAAAAGGCAGAGATTCCCTTCTCGCTGCTGCCTACCCCTTACGACCCCTGCGACATCGTGGGCGGCGTCACCGAGGAGGCTGCCCACATCACCGGATTAAAAGCCGGTACACCGGTGTCTGCCGGTTGTCTGGACAGCGTAGTGGCCACATTGGGCGCAGGCGCTGTGCAGGAGGGCGATGTCGCCCTCACCATCGGCAGCAGCGGCCGCATCTGCTACATCGGCAGCGAGCCCATCTACGATAAGCGTCTGCTGAACTGCCGCAGCCCCTATCAGGGCCTGTACACCATTTTGCAGACCACCGACAACGCCGGCATCTCCCTGCGCTGGTTCCGTGATGTCTTCGGCGACGCCGTCCAGCAGAAGGCCGAGGCTACGGGCCTGTCCGTCTACGATTACATGAACACGCTGGCTGAGAAGGTTCCCGCAGGCTGCAACGGTCTGGTCTATCTTCCCTATCTGGCCGGTGAAAAGTCCCCCATCTGGGACTCCGACGCCCGGGGCGTCTTCTTCGGCATGAGCCTTTCCACCGATTACGGTGCTTTCGTCCGCGCCATCATGGAGGGCGTCGCACTCTCTATGCGGGACTGCATGGAAATTATGCCTGCTGCCAAGAAGTCTATTTCCCCCATTCCTCTGGGCGGCGGCGCAGCCAACAGCCGCGTCTGGTGTCAAATTTTCGCCGACGTGCTGAAGCGTCCCATCGTCCGCCTCAAGAGCGGTGAGACGGAAACTCTGGGCGATTTTATCATCGCCGCCGAGAGCGTCGGCCTTACCGACGTCACCCGCGACTTCGGTAAGAAGCTAGCCGCTGAGAGCGAAGTCCTCTACCCCGATTCTGCGGCGGCATCGGTCTATGATAAGGCCTATCAGAAGTATAAGGCTGTTTATCAGAACACGAAAACGCTATTCTAAGTTACCTTCTTCATTTTTCATTCTCCCTTTTCTCCTTGCCCCGGCTTTCTGCGCAGATGCAGAGTGGCCGGGGTATTTCTTTGTACAAAAAGGACTCCCCGGGGGAGCTGTTCCGCTTCCCGGGGAGTCGATTCTGATTCAGTTTAAGAGTTTTTATTCAGCAGAGACCCGAACCATGCACGGGCCTCCTGCTTCTTCTGAAGCTTATTGTACATTTTGACGGTCTTTTCGTAGACCTTCTCGCTCATCTTGTTGCTTGCAGTAGTGGCGGCAGCCTGCTTTGCTTCCTTCGTATCGGCAGCAGCGACAGCAGCCTTCATCTCTGCAAACTCCTCCATGATGTCCTTCTGGAGGGCGGCATAGTCTGCCTTGGCCGCAGCCTTGTCCTTCTCGGAGACATCGCCGTAGGTCAGCAGGTTCGACAGGGCATCCCGTGCGCCGTAGAAGGACTTGGTCCAGTCCTCCGGGTAGGTGTAGTATCTGCCCTTCTGGTCCTTGTACCAGACGCCCTCGGTGGGCTGCTCGTCCGAGCGGACGACCTTCGCGGGAGAATACTTGTAGACATCTGCCGTGTCGGTGGTCAGCAGCGGATAGTACGGGACGAAGGCGTTGTACACGTCGTCGTCAAAGGCCGTCCACTCGACGATGGCAGTATCCAGCCCGCCGGTGGAGCTGACCTGAAACAGGTGGGTCTCGACGTTGTTGGTCTTGCCGATGGGTTCGACCTTAAAGAAGTTGAGCGCGTCTTCGACGCCGAATTTCTTGGTCAGCTTGATGTTGGAGTAGAGCGGGACGATGCTGCCGTCCCCGCCGATGTTGCTCATCGCGTAGTCTGCTTCGGTGTGGTTGTCCTCGGTGTAGGTATCGACGCCGTTCAGATAGTTCAGACCGGCCGGCATCCGGGCGTTGTCCTCGTTGTTATAGGAGGCGTTCCAGTCGATGACGTTCGCCGCTGCATCGCCCACGAAAGTCCCGGCCTCCTGTGCGACGGAGATGGCATCTGCCGATGCGATGACGTTATCCGTGTCGTCGAGGTCGATCTTGCCGATGGCCGAGACGTTCGGCTGCATAAACACGACGCTGTCCGGAAGCTTGAGGGCGACGTAGGTGTGGCCCGTCAGGTTCTCGACGAACCACGTCTCGTTCTGGTCGCCGATGAAAACGCCGGAACCACCGGCTGCACCGGCGTTTTCATAGATGGATGTCAGCAGAGCGACGCCTTCGCGGGCCGTGCCTGCCTCGCTGAGCAGGACCGTGGTGATCTCGGCCTCCTCGATACCGTCGTCCACATAGGGGTCTACGCTCAGCACGGCGTCGGTGCCGTAGAGAGACTCGGTGGCAGAGACCATGACGCCCTTCTCGTTGGTGCCAGCCTCCTCATACGGCGTGTGGTCGTGGGTACCGTCGCAGTCCGGGCAGACGCCCGAGGTATTGTCGTCACGGCGCGCGGTGTAGCTGTAGCTGTCGTGGGTGAAGGTGTAGGTGAAGCCGTAGCAGCCATCGTAGACCTCGCCTGCCTTGTGATTCCCGGCTGCGCTGACATAGAACAGCTTGTTGTTGTCGTTGGTTCCCAGATCCTCGATGCGGCCGAACATCGTCGTGCCGTCCTCCGTGAGGTCACTGCCGACGTAGAGCGCCGTGCAGGCAAAAGCCGAAGGCACTACGGCCAGCGTCATGGCAGCCGCCATGACCGCCGCAGCGATTTTCTTAAAAGACATCATGTTCCAATCCCTCTCTCGTTTATTGTCGGCGTATGACGTCGATAGAGGGATAATACACCTTTTGCGCGGAAAATGCAAGTACATATTCGCATTTTCTTGGCTTTTATTCGCATTTACTAGAATATATGCATAATATCAGTTATAAATCAGCTCTGGCCCGCTGGGCCTGCCGATACTCGGATGCACGACCGCCCCGCAAGACCGACGGCGTTCTCTGGAATCAGAAATACTCCCGCGTATGCAGGGAAAAGGCCCTCATACTATCTTGACCTATATGTACTTTAGGATCACCCCCGCATATGCGGGGAAAAGCTGGCAGGGCTGCTATCATCAAGGACATCACGAGGATCACCCCCGCATATGCGGGGAAAAGTCAGCGTACTCTCGCAATTCAGGACGAACCACAGGGATCACCCCCGCGTATGCGGGGAAAAGGCATCGAAGCTTGCTTTCATGTGCAACAACTCCGGATCACTCCCGCATATGCGGGGAAAAGATTTCTTTATTGAGGATGGCTTGCTCGCCGATGGGATCACCCCCGCATATACGGGGAAAAGGGAATGCCAAAGTAGTCTGCCAGCGTGCCCACGGGATCACCCCCGCATATGCGGGGAAAAGCGTCGTTCCGCTCGTCTGCACAACCTGATTGATGGGATCACCCCCGCATATGCGGGGAAAAGACAGCGCACGTTAGCGGTGGACAACGAACCTCAGGGATCACCCCCGCATATGCGGGGAAAAGGTGTCATAGTATTGCTGGTTTTGCTGTTTGCGGGGATCACCCCCGCATATGCGGGGAAAAGACTTGTCCACATCGTTGTCGAACCGCTGTTTGGGGATCACCCCCGCATATGCGGGGAAAAGTTCTTGAAGAAATCATAAATTTCAACCAGAGTAGGATCACCCCCGCGTATGCGGGGAAAAGCATCTTATCGGACGCATTGAGAGCGGGAAGTTAGGATCACCCCCGCGTATGCGGGGAAAAGCCAGTCACTCGAGAGTTTCGGCAGCTCGTTGTAGGATCACCCCCGCGTATGCGGGGAAAAGGCTGGCTGATGGTCACTTTCACTGTGAAAAATGGGATCACCCCCGCGTATGCGGGGAAAAGGCGTACAAGCGAGTAATGAGGTCATCACTGTGGGGATCACCCCCGCGTATGCGGGGAAAAGGCCCAGCGGCTTGTCCCCGTCCATCGTGCAGTAGGATCACCCCCGCGTATGCGGGGAAAAGACTAAAAAGATCCCGTAGCACCGTGCCTCCTGCTGCTATTGTACTGCCGTTTCCTTCAGTTTGCAATAGACCTGCTGGATCAGGCGGCAATCCGGCAGAGCGCGATGCTCCACCTTTTCTGTCAGCTGAAAATGCTGCGCCAGCGTTGCCAGCTTATAGTTTGCGACCCTTGAAAGCTTTCTACGGGCGAGCTGTGCAAGGTCCGTCTGATGGTTGGTCAATATCGGGAAACCATACTGCTTGCAGGCCATGCGGAGGAACTCCAGATCAAAGGCAATGTTGTGCCCCACCAGCGGGTCTTTGCCAAGGAAGGTCAAAAAGCGCTGCAATGCTTCCCGAGGCTCTGTTCCCTGCTGCAGCTCCGCAGCGCTGAGGCCGGTCAGCGCCGTAATCTCTGCCGGGACTTTTTCCACCCCGCAGACCAGCATCGTTAGCTCCTCCACCGGCACGCCATCCCGTACCCGCAGCGCTCCATACTCGATGATGGCGTCCGACGCGGCTTTCAGTCCGGTGGTCTCCAGATCGATCACGGTGTAATCCGCTCTGCCCCGCTGCGTTCTGCCTGCTTTCCGCGCCGCCTGCCACTGCGCTGCCTTGCTGAACCCGGGCCTCAGATCCAGCTGGTTCTGCTCCATCTGCGGCAGCGGCCGCCGCATCAGTTTGATGCCGTCAAAATCCACCATCTCCCATGTGGTATTGTGGGTGCGGAAGTCCATCCTCTGCTCTCCCGCCGTTGTGAACACCATTGTCGCCTGCCCGTTTTTCAGGTTCTGGCACACCCGCTCCCACAGCGCATCCCGCACCCGACTGCTCACGTTGCCCACATAGACGCCGGTGTTGATCTCGCACAGCCACTTGGACAGATCCCCGCGCAGCTTCGGCGGGCAGTTCGTCATCGTGAGAACTACGATGTCTCCTCACCTTCCTCTTCCTCAAAATAGTTGATGCCGTTGGCCACGGTGCCTATCTTGTTGTCCCACAGGTAGACGGTCTCCTGCTTTGTTTCCGGCTCGTCTGCATTCAGGAGCAGATACCGAATATCGTGCACCATCCGCTCCAGAATATGGTGCTCCACCATGGCATCCCGCACCCGGCGGCGCACCACGGATGGCAGGTCCTCCGGGGCCTGCGCCGCCACCTCAAAGGCGATCGGGATCGTCACTTCGGCCTTGTACAGGTCTGCAATGTCGTACACAAAAGAGCACTCGTGCCCCACATGGACAAAGCCGAGGCCCGGTGCACACCCCAGCGCCACGATCACCGCGTGCGCCAGACCGTACAGGCAGGCGTGCCCGGCGGAAAGCGCCTGATTGACTGCATCTCCCGCCGAAAAATCCTCCGGACGGTACAGCCTGCCGTTCCACGGAACGCCCGTATCCTTGGACGCTTTGCGGTACACCTGCCGCACACGGCTGCCTTCGCGGCCCCGCAGCTGCTGCATGGTCAGCCGAGAGATGTCCTCCTCCGGAAAGCGGAGCTGATACATCTTCCGCACCACCTCCAGATGCTTGCGGGTGTGAGTGACCAGCTCTGCCTGCCGCAGCAGCAGCTGCGAGTGGGTCGTCAGCGGGCGGCCATGGGCGTAATACCGCACGCCGTGCTCTCCCACCCAGACAGCCCCCACTCCGGTGTCGCCCATAAGCTCCATGGCGCGGTGGGTCACTCGCGTGCCCGGCCCCAGCAGCAGCACCGAGATGCCCGCCGCCGGGATGGAGACCACCCCTTTTTCGTCCGTGACCGTGATCGCGCCGTCCTGTCGACCAAGGGTGCAGTGCTCCAGATACAGAAAGGTCATCCGGTCCTTCACCTGCGGCAGTGCCTGCAGGTCGGGCCGGATCATGCCCGGCATCTCGTCCATCTCAGTTTCCTCCGCGCATGACGGTCATCAGTCCAAGGCCATAGGCCTTGCCGCGCCCCATCCCCTGACACAGCATCGCCCGGAACTGCTCTGCATCCGTCACCTGCAAAACACCCTCGTAGGTCACGGCCAGCAGGGTCACCGGCCGGGTGCCGCGCTTGGCAAAGCGCTGCCACTGCACTTGGGTCACGGTAAATTCCTCCTCCCGCAGGGCAAAGCCGTGCTTTGCCGCCCGGTCCAGCAGCCACTGCTTCTGATACTTCGTCGAGCAGTGGGCCATCACGCTCCCCCGCTCTGCGGGTGCCTTGGGGTCTTTGCAGCTTTTGGTGGGGTTTGCGGTCAGCCGGAACTGCCAGCAGCTTCCCGGCACCACCCGCTCCAAAAGCGGGTCATAACTGCGGGTCTCGGCCGCCGCCCCAGTGCCAAACTGCTCCACCACGCCGGACAGGTCCGGCGCGTCCTCGCTGAGGAGAAGCAGATACAGCCGCTCTCCCAGACGGTCCAGCCGCCACAGCCTGCGGCGGCGCTCCCCTGCAAAGGCGCTTTCCACTGCGCCATGCAGCTTCTGCGGTGCGGCCAGTGCTTCCATGGTGCTGCGGCGGGTGAGATCGAGTTCTACCCGTGATAAATACATCCTCTCTCCCCCTTTTTACAATTCCCGGAACGGGTCATGCCCGGTGCTCTCCGGGCCATCCGACATGGTCAGCCAAAGCTCCCGCGCCGAGCGGTAGCCGTACTGCCGGTGATGTGGGTCAAAAGAGACCGGCACATCCCTCTGCACTGCCGCGCCCGGCTCCTGCGGGTCGGCGTCCAGCACCATCCGGCAGAGCTTCCCCGGGCACAGGGGCGGTTCGGTTTGCAGCACCTCCTGCAAACCGCCCTGCCGCAGCCCCAGACAGAGGGGCAGGGCAGGCGGGCAGGACCGACGGCCCAGATACAGCGGAAAAACCGGGTGCTGCAGCGCATCCTGCAGCTGCAGCAAAAGGGCGGTGTCCTCGCTTTCCAGCCCGGCCAGAAACACGGCATCCTGCAAATAATGGCGATAGGTCACATACGAGTTCTTTTCATCCTGCGTCTTTGCGGTGTGGTAATCCACCAGCAGCTGCCCTTCCCGCTCCACACGGACGCCGAACCGCAGCCCGGTCAGCCGGGCCAGCCCTTCGCTCTCGTCCCGCCGCAGCCCCAGAGCCGCCGCCAGCAGGCCGATGACGCCGCTCTTGGTGGGTTCCCGGTTGGTCTTACGGGTCTCAAATTTGGAGTCCGCGCCCCACGCCTGCAAAGGCGCTGCCAGCCGAAGCAACAGCGTTGCCATTACTCCACCTCATTTCCGGACAGCGCATCCCGGACAGCCTTTTCCAGCGCGTCCAGCATGGCTTTTGCCGTCTGTGCCGGAGCCAGTGCTTGCAGCCCGCCGCCCACAGTAAAGCTCTGGGCCGGAGCCTCGGCAAAGCTGGCATACACCTGCTGCGCATACTGGGCCAGCGCAGCCTTGGAAGCCTCGGCATAGCCTCCCTGCTCGCCGCGGGACACCGCACGCTCGAATGCGCCGCACAGGTTCACCGGCTGATCTTCCCGGAGGGTCACATACACCGCATCCGGCAGGGTGCGGTTTGCAAAGGTGTTCTGTTTGCCGGTGGGCATGGAGAACAGGAACGCCTCGCCGAAAGCCCGCACCGTTTCCGCTGCCTGCTCTGCGCCCAGCTGCCCGGCCAGCTCCATCACGTTCACGGTGGCATAGCGGTACAGGGTGGAAGAGTTGTACTCCACCGTGCCCAGATGGCCTGCACCGGCGTTGTCCTCTGCCGGACAATCATCCACTGCGGTAAAGTAATCGTACTCGTTCTTCACCGCATGGGTGGAGATGCTGTGCGCCACCTGCGCTGCGGCGTCATAGTTCAGGGAGGGATCATCTGCCACCATGCGGCCAAACAACGCCATATCCATCGAGGGCGCTGCTTTCAGGGCGTCCTTGTACTGCTTTTTATCGGCAACGCCCTCCACAGCCAGCACTGCCAGCGCCTTTGCCTGCGCAGTGCTCATGAAGAACAAGGCCTTGGTGCCCTTGTCGTCGCTCTTGATCCCCGTATTTTCCAGTGCTTTCTTTGCCAGCTTGTCTGCATCCAGTTCCGAGTTCAGCGCAAGGATCTGCTTCTTCACCAGCTCTGCCGCCTTTTTGGTGCGCTTGCCCACATCCAGCAGGGTATTTTCTGCAAAGTCTTTGCGCATGGCGTGCTTCCACGCCTGCGAAGAAACTCTGGCCCGGAGCACGCCGCCGTACACGGCCGTTTTGGGACTGCCGGTATCGTCCCGGTTGATGCAGCTGGGCGGGACGGTCTGCAAAACGTGAAAATCAACATACAGGCGCTTTTTCATGATCAATTCTCCTTTTCTTCCTCTTCCGACGATGCATTCTTTGTTTCGTGGTACAGGTCTTGGCCCCACCGCAGACGGACGTTGGCGGGGATCTGTGTGTACCGCGGGTCGGTGCACTGCAATTCATACAGGTCCACTGCAAGCTGCGGATAGTCCAGCGGGATCGCGCCACCCTTTGCCGCGCTCAACAGCTGGACCATCCCCCTCAGATGGTGGCTGATCTCGGTGATCTCTTCTGCGGTGGCCAGTGCGTTGAACCGCCGGAGCACGCTGGACTCTTCCCAGTCCTTTCCGGCATTCCGCTCTGCCAGCTGCCGCACAGCCCACCCCAGCGTGCTGTGCGGGCGGTTCATGGGCTGGTCATTCCCCTGCTGATGCACGGCGTACAGGGTCAGGGCAAGGTAGACCGCCCACTCCGCTGCCGTGGGGCCGTTGTTACCCTGAAAGCCTTCCGGCATTCCCAGCAGGAAACTCCCCCACAGCTCCGGCAGCTCGCCGGGCCGGTGTCCGACGCCCCGCCGCAGCTTTGCCAGCTCGGCCCGCCGCTGGTTGTCCGGCAGGTTCTGAAGCCTACGCAGCCGCTGCTCTGTATACGTTCTGACGTCCTGTGTTTTCATACGATTCCCCCTTTATGGTTCTGTTTTGGGATAGATCTCCCGAAGACTTGCGCGGAAACGATTATAGGCCTTTGGCGATGTATACAGGATGGTGCGCTCGGTCTTTTTGTCCCCAACCGCAATGCGGTGTCCTTTCAGGGCGGCATTTCCGGCCTCCCGCACCATCTTCGCTCCCAGCTCTTCCGCGATGCGGCGCGCCTGTGCCTCCCAGCGCAGCACTGCTTCGTCCGGGTCGTCCTGCTCCGGGTCGATCTCCTGCAGCCACTGCCGGAAGGGCTGGTCCACTGCAAAGTAGAACTGTGCACGGGCATCTTCTGTCACTTTCTGCGTTTCTTTGAAGCCTTTCACCTGATTGTAGTCCAGTCCTCCGGCAAGCTTCAGCTCCTCGCACAGGACTCCAATGCTCTCTGCGGTCTTCTCGCAGCGCTCTACTTCCTGATTTATCCGCACCGTCCATGGCCTGCTCAGTTCGTCCAGTAGCCCCGCCTGAAAGGTCAGGCTGTCGCTGAAAGAATCGTTTACAAAAAAGTCCTTATCCCCATACTGAACCCCAGAGATTCGGAAATGGATCTTCCTGCGAGGATTCAGAAACCTCAGTCTCTTATCCTGCAATTCTTCGATCCAACACACAAGGCCCGGGCGATGCCCGCTCTCCTGACAAAAGACCGCCGGGAACTCCCGCCAGAACTGCTTGGATGGGTCGTGGCGGCAGGGCACGAACACCACCGGCTCATTTTTCTTTATCGGTTTCGTGCGCCAGATGGTCATCTGCTCGGCAAAGGCGTTTTCTTTGGGAAAGAAATCGCCTCCCAGCAAATAGAACCCATCCACGTTCTCCCCCGTCCTGTGCAACAGCAGCCTTCGGGATTGCAGGGTGAGCAGCTCTGCCGGATTATCCGGGCAGCAAATTCCAGTCCGCTCCGCACTTTTTGGCACTTCCAATTCCCAACAGGGCTTGTTTTCTCCCCAGCATTCCCGTCCATCACGCAACAGTGTAAGGTTCAGCATCAGCGTTTCATACAGGCTGTTGCCCTGTGCCTGAATAAAGCCGATCTTGCCCAGCCATCCGGCACCGACGGACGGCAAGCCTTTTCCTTTGGGCTTCGCAGAGGTATCGTCATAACCGTTCACGCACAGCAGCCACCGCGCCGCCTGCGGATAACTCAGCTGCTCCTTGCTCTGCCCTGCATACAGCGGAAAGAGCCGAAGTTTATTGCTACTTTCCGACATTTCGCCGTTGAGCTTGGCCGCCCCATACTCCGTGCCGATTCTTGCTTCCGGCACCTGCCAGAAGGGGTGCGTCGGGTGGAAGAGCCAGAAGCGGTCCTTCCTCTGTTCCAGATAGTCCCGGATAGGTTCTGCCGGGAAATGCCCCAGCTGCCACAGCTCGCTCCATCGCCGCAACGCCTGACCTCTTTTTTCCAAATGTTCTGGCTCGCCTTTTACATTCACGCGGGAGAACACGGTAAACAGCACCGCCAGCAGCAGCCGCAGCACGGCGGCATCCTGTGTCGGCATCTCACCCGCAAGATCCACATAGTCCTGCGCCGACACCAGCGCCTCGGTCAGGGACACCTCCTGCACCGTATTGTCCTTCAGCCGTACCCGTATCCATGGTTCGGTCAACAGGTCAAATTCGATCTCCTTCATCCTTCTCCTCCTTTCGATACTCCAGACCATTCTCGCGGTCATAGCAAAGCTCCATGTCCGCAAGATGGGCGGTCAGGTCTTCATCCAGCAGCAGGATCAGCTCTCCGTACAGCAGCGGCGACAGCTGCCACGCTGCAAGCCATCTGCGGTCGTCTGCGTCCAGCTCCCGGATGACCTCGTCCACCTTCCACGCTTTGCCGAACACCGCCGGGAGCCGCAGCTTCTGCCGGGCGATCTTCAGCGCCGTCTCGGGCGGGGGCGGGCTGTCGGCGGCTACGGCGCTGCCTCCCTCCTGCCATGGCAGAAAATGGATGCTTCCATCCGTCCGTCGCTGCATCACCAACACCTCCACCGAGGGGTCGCCGTCCCGCACTGCTGCCCGGGCAGCCGAATCCGAGCGGGCGCCCTCACCCTGCATCCAGCCATCCAACGTATTGAGTTCCTGGAAATCTTCATTGACCTCAGGTTGCGGCACAAGATATTTCCCGGCACGATCCTTCTTTTTCTCCTGCACCTGCTCGTACTCACTTCGCAGCTTTTCCCCCTGCTCCGTTTCGGGGGCTTCCCGTTCCCAGCCGTAGACCTGCTGCACCAGCGGGGCAATGTCCTCCGGCAGCCGGATGCTCCGGGGCAGATATTTCCGGGTGCGCCAGAGCAGCCACTGACCATACACCGCCTCGCTGCCCGCATCAAAAGCCTCTTCTCCGGTGTCCAGCACCACCGCACAGCAGGCCTGCTGTAAGGGCTTTGGGCGGCTGCGGCAATGGCGGTGCAGCCGTCCGATGCGCTGCAACAGAAGATCCATAGGGCAAAGCTCGGTGATCAGAATGTCCAGATCAAGGTCCAGTGACTGCTCCATCACTTGCGTGCCCACCACGACCAGATCGTTCCGGCTCTCCGGCACAGAATCCTTGCCGATGCGTTCCATCAGCTGCTCTTCCCGCGCGGCGCGGTCCGGCATCAGGAACTGTGCATGGAACAGCTGCACCTCTTTGTCGGGCAAGCTCTCCCGCAGCAGCTGCGCGATCTTCTGCGCCTTTTTAACTGTGTTGACGATCACCCCCGCACAGCCGCCCTCCGCCAGCTTTCGGCGCAGCAGCCCGGGCAGCTCTGCCTCTGTGAGCGGGGTCAGCTGCACCGTTTGTCCGGGTGTGTCCAGCGGGATGACGGTCTGCTTTACCTCTGCGCCGTCCGTCCATGTCAGCAGCGGATAGCCGCAGCTAAATCTCCACGGGGCGTCCGGGTCAAGCCTGTGCTTTTGCTGATACGCTTCGATCAGCTCTGCACGCCGCCGGGCGGGCAGGGTGGCCGACAGCAGGATCACCGGCACCTTGTACCAGCCCAGCCATTCCAGTGCGCGATCCAGATAGCAGTTCATGTAAGCATCGTAGGCATGGCACTCGTCGATGATCACCACCTTGCCCGCAAGCCCCAGATGCCGCAGCATCACGTGCTTTTGGGTCAGTGCTGCCATCAGCAGCTGATCCACTGTGCCGACGACGAAGCTGGCCAGCAATGCCTGCTTGCTGCCCCGGAACCACTGATGCACCTGTACCTGATGCTCTTCCGGCGCATCCTCTTCCAGCTGCACCCTGCCCCCTTGCAGCCGAAGATAGTTCTCATTCAGCTCCGCCATGCCATGGGCCAGCTGGATGGCCTGCGGCACCTCCTCCGACTGGGTATCTGCCCAGTGGAGCAGCCGACGAAAGATGCCGTTTGCCGTAGCCTGCGTGGGCAGTCCGAAAAAGATGCCACCCAGACTGAACCGGCTGGCCATGATCTCCGCAGCGGCCAGAGCCGCCTCTGTTTTGCCCACGCCCATCTGCGCTTCCAGAATCAGGATGCCCGGTTCTGCCGCAGCACTCACCGCATCCAGAACCACTCGCTGCACGGCGTTGGGTGCAAAGCCGAACCGCACCTCAAACTCCTGCGGTTTTGCAATGCCCTGCTGCGCCTCCCATGGGAAGGGGAGCGCCAGCTTTTTCCACGCCCTGTCCACCCGCGCCGGATAATCCTCCCTGCTGCCCAGCTCTTCCACTGGGATCAGCGGGAAATACTCCGTGTTGCTGGCGATCCAGTCTGCCATGATCAAAAGTCCCGTCAGCAAAATCTCTTCGGGCTGGTTGAGCACCGGCAGCGCATCTACCCCGGAATAGCCGCTGTCCTGCAGTGCCGCCTGAAGCAATTCGTTCCAAAAGCCCTCCCATATGCACTTTTGCTCTTTCGGGTAATAGTTGCTCTCCCAGCCGTCCAGCTGCTCATCGACTGCTCCGCCGTTCTGGGGTCTGCCATGGTGTGCCCCCACAATGGAAGCAAGCCCGCCGGGACACCCCTCCCACAGCAGGATTGCCTCCCCTGCCCGGGCATGCGGCGACTGTTTGCGGTTCTGCACCGGGCAGCTCAGCGGTGTCAGGCGTTCCAGCCGTTGTTTCGCCTCGGGCAAGCACTGCATGATCGTGCTCTGGAAGATTAAAATTGCCTTACCCAGATCGTGCCCCCAGCCCAAAAAGCGGGCCAGCTGCACCAATTCTTCCTCTTCCAACCCGGATGCCTTTTTTACGCTGTCGGGCAGCCATTTCCGCACCAGAAGCTCCATGATCTCTGCCGTATCTCGCAGGTGCATCCAGAGCGGCAGCCATAGGCTGGTGTTTTCCGGGTCTGTTTTTCCTGCCAGAAACTTTGTTTTATTCAGCATCCATCGCATTCTCTGCTCCTTTTCCGATCGTCCGTGTTTTTGGTACGGCAAGCATACCAGATAAGGCGTCCCATAATCTGTACTTTCATTGTTTTTGTCCCGCAGATGCAAAAAATAAGCTCATCGGGTCAGGCCCCATCCAATCAGAAGCCCCTTCGCAGGGCAAAAAGCGGCAGCTTCACTATCCTCTGTCCCGCTTACTGCACCAAAAATACGCCTCTGTCCTTCTGCTGTCAATGGCCCGGCACAAATTCGTCAAAGCCCCAAAATCGTGCCTTCTTTTTTGTGCAAAAACGCCCCGGCTTCCTGTTGCGGAAACCGGGGCGTTTATAATATTTTATTGAGCCTTATGCTCTCAGCGCCTCACGCAATCACTTGAGGGGGTTCTTGATAGCAGCCTGGGCGGGTGCCAAAATTACAGAGCGTTCGCAACAGTGATATGCCATTTCTTTAACACGCTGTATCACCAAAGAACGGCTTCACTGTACTAAGAGAAACTCCGTTACGCTTTGCTTTTTCCTGTTCATAAGTCACACGAGTAACTTCCTCAATAAAAGCTCGGACTTCCGGCGTTGCTGTTGACCATGTGACATTAAAGCGTCTGCAAATTTGATAAAATGTGCGATAAAATATCTCTCGCTCTGCATCACGCTGAAAATATTCTTTTGCACTCATCAAACACACCTCATTTCAAGTAAGTTACAAAGATGTTCATTGCCGCCTCACCAGAAAGTTCATAACGCGGTGCTCCACCAAAACTCGGCAATGGACAAGCTCCATAGTCCCGGACATAATGCTCTGCCAGCTCCGGAACCTTTGCCTCGAACGTGACCGTCCCGCCGCATTCATGGTCAATCGACAGCTTGATTCCGTACGCAATCAACACCCGGCCAATCCCTGATACCCTTTCATTTTATAACATCTGACCCATTGGTACAAGAGGCCGTCATCGATTCCAGCAGTAAACGAAACCTCCTTGTTTGATACTCCTGCCAAAACTTTTGCGACTAATTCGTATTTTTCTTCCGCAGTCCACACTTTATTTTGACTCTTATGGCGCAGAACCTCTGGACCACAGGCTTCTTCCATGCGAGCCCACTTCCGTATCGTCTTGTGAAAATTTTTCTGCTTTACTCCCACTGGCGTTTCTGACCATTTTCCTTGTCGGTACATTTCAACACATAGCTTCTTGTACTCATAACTGTATCGCATAAAAATACCCCCAATACTGGGTGTCCAGTATTAGGGGTACATATCAAAACCGGGGCGGTTCATTTGCGTTATGGTTTTTTATTCGCGCTTTTCAAGCGCTCGCACGATCACTTGCGGGGGTTCTTGATAGCAGCCTGGGCGGGTGCCAAAATTACAGAGCGTTCGGAATAGCGATACTACGTGATTTGTGAATTTCCAGTGTGTTTTTCCCCATCTCCGCAATGATCTTCTCCAAATTTTCTTCCTGCAAATAGAATTCCGGCAGTTTTGCCTTGTCATACCGCATATAAGGAATGTCCTTCGTTCGCTGTTCCAATAAATTGGTGAAGAGCCGCTCCCAGCTGAATGGAAAGAAAAAACTGTGGACAGATGAAATAAAGCGGGATAGCTTCTGCAATAGCTGTACATTTTTATGGGAAAGCTCAAATTTTATTTCACGCAAAACATATCGACTGTTCCATCTGCAAGCAGGCGGCCATCCTCACTTTTGATCTGGACACGGATGATGACGATGGTCCGGCCTCGGCTGAGGGTCGTTCCGTAGGCGTGTATCGTTCCCTCGGTCAGATTCTTGATAAAATTGATATGAGCGCTCTGGGTCACATAATTGCGGCCATCGCTGCGGGCGGTCAGGCCGGCTACACAGTCGGCAAGCGTGAACAACAGGCCGCCGTGGACAAAACCATGGGTGTTTTTGTCGGTGGCGGTGATGGTCATTTTTACTTCACAGTCGTCATGCTCGGCGCGGACAGCTTCAATGCCGCAAAAATCCATAAACGGATTGCTCTTGCGGTAGGCAGTCAAATCGGTATAGTTCATAGAGAAAACTCCTTTTATTTCTTTGGGCGCTTGCTGGCAACAGGAAGCGCAAGCTGCCGACGATATTTGGACACGGTGCGCTGCGCGAGCTGATAGCCCTCCTGCGCCAGACGCTCCCGGAGGAGACGGTCGTTGAGCATCGGCTCCTGCTGCAGGAGCTGCACCATTCGAGTGCGGATCTCCTGCGGAGAACTGCCGCCGACGGGCTGAGAAAAGAATGCACTGAGCGGGTAAATTCCCCGGCGGCACTGAAGATATTTTCCCTTCAGCGCCCGGGTGATGGTGGACGGATTCAGCCCAAGAGACTCTGCCAGAGTGCGGCGGGTCATAGGGGAAAGCACTCCATCCGGCAGAAGAAAAAAGGGGGTCTGCGTGCTCACTACAGCCTCCAGACATCGGTGGAGCGTTTCCCCCCGCCGGGAAAGTCCGCTGAGAAGCTCCTGTGCCTGCTTGCAGGTGCGGCGCAGATAGGAGGCTGTTTCTGCATCGGCAGAATGCATCATCTCTTCATACTGGCTGCTGAGCGTAAGGTGCGGAAGATAGAAATCGTTGAGCACTACGGAAAGTGCTCCGTTTTCATCCAGCACATAAGCATCCGGCTGGATATACTGCACCGGCTCAGAAACCGGAGCATCCCATCGTCCGGGGTGCGGGTCCATCTGTGCGATCTGAGCTGCCGCATTTTCCACTTCTGCCTTGGAGCAATGAAGCAGATGTGCCAGCGGGCTGTACTGCTGCCGGGCGAGGGCCTCGAGATGATGGGAGACAAGCTCGGTGAGCAGAGGCGTTTCCTGCCCGCTGCGCCGAAGCTGAATCAGGAGGCACTCGGACAAACTTCGGGCCGCGATACCGGCTGGCTCCAAGGCCTGAACTGCCGCCAGTGCCTCCTCGAGCATGGGATCCGGAAGCCCCAGATGATGCAGATGCTCCAGCTCCTCTGGGGGCAGAAAGCCGTCCTCATCCAAAAGCTCTATGAGATAGGTGCAGAGGGACAAAAGCTTCGGCGGAAGCTTTCTGCGTGCCAGCTGATCCCGCAGAAAGCTTTCCCGGCTGGTCAGCTCCCGGTCTTCCGCACCCGGCTCAGGCGGAGCATCGGAAGAAGTCCGCATCCATTCGTTCCGGGCCGACAGCTCCCGGAAGGCATCGCCGGACGGCTCCTGCTGTTCAAGCATCGGGTTTTCTTCCACGGCGCGTTCCAGAAACTCGCGCAGATCCTGTACGTTCATCTGGAGCAGGGCGATATTCTGCATCAACTGGGGACAGAGTTTGAGCTGCTGAGACAGCTCCTGACGGAATTGAGGCCCTTCCATGGGGCGTCACCTCCTGTCTATCGCGCTATTTTACTGACTTGCGATAAAAAGCGGCAAAGAAAACATTTCACGGAAAGGAAAGTTCACGAAATAATCTTGACATTATCGAAAATGATGGCTTAGTATTAAGGTCATGACAGTCTGCCGGGAGCAGGCTGTGGCTCATTCTATCACAAAATGAGAGAAAGGAAAAGATGCCATGACCGAACGAAGCCCAAAAATCTGCCTCATCTCTCCCACCGAAAATCTGGCCCGGCGGGCCAAACCCCTGATCATGCGACGAGGTATGGATGTGCGTGTGGAGGTTGCAGAGCTGGAGGCCGCCGTTTCGCTGGCCAAGCGGCTTCTGACGCAGAACGATTATCTGTTTATCAGCCGCCGCGGCACCCGCGACCTGCTGCGCAAGAGTCTGAACATTCAGGTCGTGAACATCCCCGGCGAAGCATCGGATTATATCCCGGCCATCCAGCAGCTTCGGCACGAGCGGGGGCTTATTGCTTTCTTTTCCTTTGAGGAAGAGATCAGCAACGAGCTGCGCACCATCTGCTATCTTCTGGATCTGAAAATGAAGCACTACTGCTTTTCCGACAGTCTCAGCTGCCAGTCCGCTGTCCAGCAGGCGGTGGCCGATGGGGCTGCATGGGGGCTGGGCGGCATCGTGTCGGAGCGGTTCGCCAAGCTGTACGACTTGCCGTATCTCCGGGTGGAAAGCTCGGACGCTTCGATCCTCCATGCTCTGGACATCGCCCAGCAGCTTTATGTCACCCAGCAGGAGAACGCCCGCCAACAGGAACAACTTCAGATCCAGCTGGAGCGTTACCAGAACATTCTGGATTATACCCATGACGCGATCGTCGCCATTGACGAGAATGGCCGGATCAGCACGACCAACCAGATCGCAGAGCAGATGCTCCGTCCGGCGCAGCCGCCTTTCGCCGGGCAGCCCATCGAAGAGGTCCTGCCCAATACGCACCTGACCAGTGTCCTTCAGACTGGAGAAGCCGAAATAGGCCAGATGATGAACATTCACGGGACGCTGGTCTCCACCAATCGCGTCCCCATCCGGGTAGGCGGGCAAGTAAAGGGCGTTGTTGCGACATTTCAGGACATCAAGACCTTGCAGACAGCAGAGCGGAACATCCGTATCAAGCTGCACGAAAAGGGATTGGTAGCAAAATACCGGTTCTCGGATATTTTGGGGCAGTCGCCCGCCATCCTTGAAGCAAAGCACCTCTCCGAAAATTTTGCGGATTCGCAGTTCACCGTGATGCTGTACGGCGAAACCGGCACCGGTAAGGAGATGTTCGCCCAGAGCATCCACAATGCCAGCCCGCGGAGGGATGGGCCATTCGTGGCCATCAACTGCACGGCGCTCAACCGAAACCTGCTGGAATCCGAGCTGTTTGGCTATGCGGACAGCTCCTTCACCGGGGCGCGGCGGGGCGGCAAGGCCGGTCTGTTTGAGACAGCCCACGGCGGAACTATCTTTCTTGACGAGATCGGTGAGCTGCCGTTGGAGTTTCAGGCGCCCCTGCTTCGCGTCCTACAGGAAAAAGAAGTGCGCCGTGTGGGCGATGACACGGTGATCCCGGTGGATATTCGGATCATCGGCGCGACCAACCGGGATCTGCTCCATCTCGTGGAAGAGGGCCGGTTCCGCCGTGACCTTTATTACCGGCTGAACGTCCTCAGCGTGTTGGTGCCGCCGCTGCGGGAGAGGGGTGACGATTATCTGGAGATTGCCCGCGCCATCTACGACCGGGTGATGCCCCAGCGCTCCGCCGACGAGGAATCCGCCTTTTTCCGGGTGCTGGGCCGATGCCGCTCCTATGCGTGGCCCGGCAATGTCCGTGAACTGACCAACACGGTCGAGAGAGTCTCGCTGCTGCTGCACCGGGGCAGCCCGGAGGAAGAGGTGTTCCAGTCCCTCAAGATGAACCTCTGGAGAACCGCTGAATCTGCTCCCGCAGCCCGGGAGAGAACCACTGATCCGGCTACGGACAAGAGCGATGTGCTCGAAGCTCTGCGGCGGAGCGGAGGAAACGCTTCCCGCGCCGCAAAAGATCTGGGCATCAGCCGCAGCACCTTGTACCGCCGCCTGAAACAAAACCCCTGACTGTCGCAAAAGTGTGTCACAGTGTTTCATTTGTGACACACCCGGACGCTGGAAGAATGAGACACTCCTGCAAAAATCGGCAAAGAATCCAAGCATTCAAATCGCGTGCCCAAAGACCTCCGCAATTTTGCGGAGGTCTTTTTTTGTGTACTTTTCACAAGTGACATGGCCTAACTTCGAGCATATCCACAAATCTCAAGATATTTTGACCTGAAATGCGATTTTGGCACGGAAATTGCTATGTAGTTTGGCAGAAATGCTCGATCGCAGCAAACAGTTTGGAAGTCTTCTCCTGCAAGGCCATGCGGAGAAAAAACAAAAGGAGGCAATTTTTGTGAGCAATAGTATTGCATTGTTTTCCCTGATCGTGCTGGTTGCCTGCATCGCAATCGGCTTCGTGCTAAAAAAGAACGTCGGTCTGATCGCCGTTCTGGCCGCAGCCGTTTTTGGTTCGGCGGCCGGTTACACAGACTCTCAGATCATCAAAGGGTTCAGCTCCAGCACCTTCATCATGCTGCTGGGCGTCTCGCTGCTGTGCACCATCGCTACCAACAACGGTACGCTGGAGCTGGCCGCAAAAAAGTTTCTGCGCCTGTCCGGCGGCCATGTGGCCATCACTCCGGTCATCATGTACCTGATCGGCTACATCGTCGCAGCCATCGGCCCCGGCTGTGTGCCGGCGCTGGGCATCGCCGCAGCACTGAGCCTGCCGCTGGGCAAGAGCACTGGCTATAACTCCGTCATGCTGGCGGCGATCGGTCAGATCGGTTCCATGGCAGGCCGGTTCTCCCCCATCACGCCGGAAAGCGTCCTGATCTACAACCTCGCCAGTGAGCAGGGCATCACCGACTATCAGACACACACCCTGATCTACGCGACCATCACCACCATCGTGCTGTCCATTATTATCTTCCTTGTATTCAAGGGCTTCCAGATCAAAGAGCCTCAGAGCAAGGAAAAAGAGATCCTTCCCGCGTTCACCCAGAAGCAGATCATCACGCTGGTGGGCTTTCTGGCCATGATTGTGGCCAGCGCCTTTTTCAAGCGGAATGTCGGCCTCATCTCCTTTGCTGTGGCAGTCGTCCTGCTACTCCTCAATGTGGCAGATGAAAAGGTCGTCATCAAGGGCGTGCCTTGGTCCACCCTGCTGATGGTCACCGGCATCGGTATGCTGATGAACATTGTCTCTGACGTGGGCGGTGTAGCGCTGATGTCGAACGGTCTGGCTTCTATCATGACGCCGAAGACTGCAGTCGCCATTCAGGGCTTTTCCGCCGGCATCCTCTCGTGGTTCAGCTCTGCGATCGGTGTCGTGTGGCCCACCATGGTGCCTACGGTTGGTGCCATCGCTGAGCAGGTCGGCGTCAAGCCGGAGGGCCTTATCACCATCATGTGCCTGACCGCTTCCTTTGCCGGCTTCAGCCCGGCGTCCACCGGCGGCAGCCTGATTATGGCGGCCAACGCCACTGACCCCGAGTTCACGAAAGAAAAAGAGAACAAGCTCTTCATCCAGATGTTCGGTCTGTCCGGCCTGCTGCTGCTCCTGACGGTCTTGGCTGGTCTGCTGGGCCTGTACAATATCCTGTAACATTCCATACATCAGAAAAATGAAAAATAACGAGGTGTCTATTATGAGCAAAGGTCTTTTGGATGGCGTGGTCGTTCTCGACCTGACCCGTGTTCTGGCTGGTCCCTACAGCGGCATGATCCTGGCCGATATGGGTGCTACGGTCATCAAGCTGGAAAATCCCAAGGGCGGTGACGATACCCGCAAGATGGGTCCCTTTATCAACGACAACAGTGTTTATTATGCGAACTTCAATCGCAGCAAGCTGGGCTGCACCCTGAACCTCAAGGACCCTGAGGGCAAGGAGATCTTCAGGGAACTGGTCAAGAAGGCCGACATCGTCATCGAGAACTACCGCCCCGGCACGATGGAAAAACTGGGCCTCGGCTATGACGTCCTGAAGGAGGTCAACCCCGGCATCATCTATGGTGCGGTGTCCGGTTTCGGCCACACCGGCCCTTACAGCAAGCGTGCGGGCTATGACATCGTAGGTCAGGCCATGGGCGGCCTGATGAGCACCACCGGCTGGCCCGATGGCCCGGCGACCCGTGTCGGCACGCCCATGGGCGATGTCCTCGGCGGCCTGAACATGACCATCGGCATTCTGGCGGCGCTGGTCAACAAGCAGAAAACGGGTCTGGGCGAAAAAGTTGATGTGGCGCTGGTGGACTCGGTGGCTTCCGCGATGGAAAACATCACCATGATCTACCAGTCCACGGGCCGTATCCCGCAGCGCATCGGCAACCGGTACGAGTCCACCTACCCGTATGATGTTTTCCCGACCAAGGACGGCGATGTGGTCATTGCCGCAGGCAACAACAAGCTGTACGGCCTGCTCTGCGATGTGATGAAGCAGCCGGAACTGAAGGCCGACCCCCGCTTTGTTGAGATCAAGGATCGTGTGGCGAATCACGCCGCGATGCGTGAGATCATCTGCGCTTGGACCAAGGATTACACCATTGACGAGATCGACAAGATGCTGAACGATGCTGGATGCCCTGCCTGCCCCGTCAACACCATCGACCGTCTGGTGACTGACCCGCAGATCGCGGGTGCCCGTGAGATGTTCCCGGAGATCGATCAGCCCGGTATCGGCAAGCTGAAGATCACCGCTGTGCCGCAGCACCTGACCCGCACCAAGGCGTATCCCCGCAAGGCCGCTCCGCTGCTGGGAGAGGACAATGCCAAGATCTATGGTGAGCTTCTGGGCCTTGACGCTGCCAAGCTGGAAGAGCTGAAGGCCAAGGGCGCTATCTGAGTTCTATGATCCTGTGGCCGCATGGTGTGCGGAAGGGCGGGATGGTCGGATCGAATGCTGCTTAACACTGCCATCTCGCTTTGCCGTACCGTGCTCCCATAGGAATGGTTGAAATGACACAAAAGAGGGTTATGAGATTATGAGCAAAATCGAAGTTGTTGAAGTCGGCCCCCGTGACGGATTCCAGAGCGTGAAATGTGCTCCACCGATCGCCACCGAACTGAAGCTGGACGTCATTGATCAGCTGGTCTCGGCAGGCGTCAAGCACATGGAGTATACCTCCTTTGTCAGCCCCAAGGCCATCCCTCAACTGGCCGACTCCAAAGCAGTCACCGAGGCTGTCCTGAAAAAATACCCGGGACTGGATCTGTTTGCCTTGGTGCCCAACCTGCGCGGTGCTCAGAACGCCTACGAGCTGGGCCTGCGCAAGGTCTGCTATGTTGTGTCCCTGAGCAAGAGCCACAACAAGGCCAACATCAACCGCACCCACGAGCAATCGCTGGAAGCCTACAAGGAGATCCGTTCTGCCTACCCCGACTTGAATATCGTGGTGGATCTCGCTACGACCTTCGGCTGCCCGTTTGAGGGCAAATACAACGATCCGCAGGCTGTAGTGGATTTCCTGAAAGATTACATCGACGCCGGCATGACCACCTGCTGCCTCTGCGATACCATCGGCATCGCAGACCCTGCACAGGTAAAAGCCGTCATTGGTGCGCTGAAGGCAGCCTATCCCACACTGAATCTGCAGGTCCATTTCCACGACACCCGTGGACTGGGCATGGTCAATACCATGGCAGCCATCGAGAGCGGCATCACCGAGGTTCAGTCCGCTCTGGGCGGTCTGGGCGGCTGTCCCTTTGCTCCCGGTGCCTCCGGCAACCTGTCTACCGAGGACATGATCTGGATGCTGAACGAGATGGGTTACGAAACCGGCATCGAATTCTCCAAGGTGCTGGCGGCAGCCAAGTATCAGGCAAGCCATATCCCGGGCAACTACAGCGGCCATCACATCCATATCGAGCAGGAGACCCCCTGCAAATTCTGATGCTATCCCCAATGCGGGGCAGGTGCGCGAACGCCTTCCCTGATCATTCTCCTCCTTTTTAACGGGTCGGTTTCCCTTTTTCCTGCAAAGCTCACGGTCTTTGTACTGCCGGCCTGAATCCCATTTAAAAGCTCCCCATTCTGATTCTTTTACGAATTGGAACGGGGAGCTTTTCATTTCCTTGTGTGGTCAAGGACGATGAAAAAATCATCAAGTGTTTTTCTGCGAACTCACAGCGGCACTATGATTTGAAACCGCCAAACACTACCGGGAAGCCAACAAGATGCCCCACCAGTTCCGCCGTGCAGCGTGGACCGACCTGCCCGTGGAGGTGTATCTGTGATGGTTCTGGAAAGTGGCTCTTCGTTAAACGCAATCCATCTCATACATGAGCAAACAAATAAGGCCCACCGCCAAAATTGACGGTGAGCCTTATTTTATGCTTGATTTTTAACGATAATTCGCTATAAATTCATTATGTTCTCGGATTTTTGATAGCAGCCTGGGCGGGTGCCAAAATTACAGAGCATTAGGCTTTGCGATGATACGTCATTTTATTAAATTCCCTGCCGAAGGACAAACATTGTCACACCTATATACTCATCCCAGATGTCCTGAGCCTGCATATCGGCAATGATTTCTTCCACTCTTTCCGGGGATAATTCATTATCTTCATCCAGAACCATCAACATATCCTCTGCCGCTTCATATGCATCTTTCCGCTTCTTCACGAGTTCTGTCGCAGTATCTGCCAGCATGGTTCCATCATTTTTGACACTGCCATTCAGTCCAAGATGATACCACAAGTCTCCACGAAGCGTATTTCGGATTTTAGCGGTTGCATAGCTTTCCGAGAAATCAATCCGTCCATCCGAATAGTATACAATATTTTCCATCATCCGCTCATTGCGTGGGTCAACTTTAATAGACGCATCCTGTTTCTTGGCATCGCAACAGCGGATTCTATGTACTCCATTCACGGTCTCTTTTTGGCCGCCGTAGCACGAAGCAAATAGATTTTCGTATTGGAGAGCCTTTTCCTTACTTTTACTCAGCGGATACCAATGCTCTATCACTGTGCTTTCTGCCGTATTCTCTATGCGGGACATACAGTACACGCATAATCCGTGTTGTTCTTTTACAAGTGCTTCTCTGAGTCGTTCCTTATTGAGCTTATTAAAAAATTCTTCTCTCAGTATTCTTGCCTGTTCCTTATTAGGTTCTTCTGGTATGTCATTCCATTCAGACTTTGCTTTTTGGAAATCAAAGTCCTTCTGAATATCTTCTGGACATGAATTCTTTTTAACATAGATCATTTCAGTTCCAGTTCTTTCTCATCCGCATTTTTGCTCCTGCGCGCTTCACTTCTGTATTATCTTCGCCAAAAAGCTCTTTCATCCCATCCAGTGCCTTTTGCGAATTTTGCTTATCTCTCTGGTAGAATGCATCTTCAAATTCTTTCTTTCGTTGCCAAAGCTCCTGCGGAATGCCAGAGCTTCCCTGCTTGTACTCCACAACATCATCAATCGAGTAGGCATACGCTCCGCTGAGCTCTTCTACGTCATTTTGCCCTATGGACAATAGCTTTGCATCCCTAAAGGACGAAATAATGATTGGCGAATGCGTTGCTGCGATAAACTGGACTTTCGGGAAAGAGCTGTGCAATGCGTCCAGAATCTTCCACTGCCATCTTGGATGAAGGTGCATATCGATTTCGTCAATCAACACGATACCCTCTGCCTGACTGTAATCAGCCATTTCCGGATTCAGAAGTGCGACCCTGAACGAAATCTCCATTAGCATCCACAGAAGCGATTGATATCCTGCACTCAGATAATTAACCAGCATCGTTTTTCCGTTTTCGGTATAGGTAATATCCTCAAAATCGCGTGTATACTCCACTAGGGGAATCTCATCCAGGTCATTCATCTTCTGCATAAAGGTGCCAACCGCTTTTTTGAATGCCTCATATTCAGCAATCGGCATTCCTTTTCTATATTCTGCCATTGCCATCTTAAAAGCCCAGTCTGTAAGAGCCTTTCGATCAAGCGTCGCATTCAAGCAATCCATATAACCGCACCTGCGGTCATTTAACTTATTCTTTCCCACTGAACTCGTAGATACTTTTTGCGTATCTACAACACGCGATGTGCTGAAATAACAAATCACTGGAAGAATTTTTGTCTGAGAATTAAGAAGCTCTCTGCCTGTAGCCGCAAGTTCCTTGCCTACATACTTTGTACGAGTAGCATTCGTTTCATCCTCTCTGGAGATTTCGCTTGAATACTCCATACCGTCAAGGTTGATTTTGCTTTTTATAACCGTTGGATTGGAATACACCCTATGCTGTGAAGCATCACCAACCAAGTTGCTGGTAAAATGGACATCATTCTTTTTAATGCTTTTCTTTGTAATACCATTCATCCGGTTAAAATAGTTCTGCATTGAGAGAGCCAATGCCTCTAACACAGTAGTTTTACCAACACCATTATTGCCGATAAGCAGATTGACCCCAGGCGAAAACTCCAATTTCATTTTCTCAACGCCTTTGAAATTTTGAATCTCTGTACGTTCAAAATACATTTTCCAGCCCTCTTTCCTCAGATGGTGATAGGTAATGTCCGCTCAAACATAGTTTACTGCTTTTATTTTACCATAGCAATCAGAAAACAGCAATTATTGGATTCTTTTATAATTTATCCAACGCTACACAGTTTTGTCAAAACTTTATTTTCAGCACACTGCTACTGAAAAAACGCACCACTGCTTTTTTACTAGGTTACAAATCCCAAATTCTCCTTTTAAAGTCTTTTCCAGTCTAGCCTCAGCTTCAGCCCATAGTCTTCATCATTTGCGCACATTGCAATACGATTCGCCTCAATTGCAGGCGCAAAATCGCGATTCTGGCCTGTCATTCCACGACGTTTAAAGTCCTTCACGTGATTATCTGCAATACCAAGCATAAATTCATACGTGCTGTATGTTTCGTCATAGCTGTCTCTTGAAAGTAGCTCACATTGTATATTTAGACAATGCAAATAATGTTTAAAAGAATTTGTTTCGTTGTAGTTTGTACTTGATGGCGTTGCTCCGTTAAAGAGCATCTCAGAGTACGGGTTTCTATACTCTCCCTGTGGAATAAATTCCTTTAAATATCCTCTTTGCATTGCAACATCAAGGTGTGCAGCTTTATACTCAGTAAATGCCGATGGGAGATAATACCAAGTACTTTTATGCTTAACATCATCGTCTTTTGGGGATTTGAACTTTTCAGGAACAAATGAACGCGTGTTCATATATGTTCCTGATGCTATCGCATCTGCTCCTGCCAAAGCATATACCAATCCTTGATGGTTCGAATAGCCAACCACGACTTTCTTCTTCGACAATTTTAAGCATGAAATCAGTTTCATCATGCCAACAATCCACATCGGATCAGATACAATATATTCCTTATTGGGCGAGTGCGGAATAATATAGTACCCTGCAACCGGGAGTACTCTCAAAGCTTCTACCAAGTTCTCTATGGCTGCTGAATTTCGGATTGTCTCCGGATACAAGCATAATGTTGCCAACAGGCCTTTATTCGTTTTAGATTCAAAATATGCGGTAGATTTTTTGATCCACTCTAAATTATACCCAAAAGAGTCCTCTCTCATTTCAATTCCTGGTAGAATTATCTGTGAAGTGTCAATATCCTTATTAATCCGCAATAATTCACGATTTATATTTGCATGTACATCCTCGGACGTTACTGAGCATCCATCACTTGGCCAGTAATCGTATGCCTGCAGTTTTACATGTCCCTCTTTAGGGTAGAACATCTGAGGATCAAACAAAACCTCTCCCCCGATGTCACGTATTTTTTTTGCATACGCAGCAATTTTATTTTGCGACATATTTACTGGACTAATGATTGCTGTACCCGCTCCCCAGCTTTTTATTAAATCTTGGGACAGCGCTTGCATTCCGTGGCCTAACTGCAAATAAAGTTTCAAAGTACTTCCTCCATTTCCAAAGTCATCTTTATTGCCTTCAAATATCGCATAGCATCAGCTGCTGTATCCGGTCGTTGCGATTGATTCTTAGCCATCAGCATATTTACCAACTGACCGAATTGACCTTTTGTGTCACCTTGTAAATCAAGCGATGCCGGTATCATTGTCATTGTCCGCTCCATCACCTGATACATCGTCTCATCTGGTTTAACAAAAGGATTCTGTCCCGTACAGCATTCATATGTTGTCACACCAATTTGAAACAAATCCGTGCGCACATCTTGAGAAAGTTTTATGTTCGCGAACTGCTCATGTGGTGCATATCCTGGAGTAAATGGACCATGTGCAGCAGCCGTTTGTGTAAGCGATGCTCCTCCAATTACCTTTGCAAGTCCAAAATCAATTAGATATATCGAACCGTTATTCCCCAAAATAATATTATTAGGATTAATGTCTCTATGCAGAACATGATTCTTTTCCAACTCGATTTCTGCTGCTAATAATGCTTCCAACAATGAATATGCAAATTTTAGATTTGCAGTATTCTTGTCATTCAGCCAATCTCTCAAAGACTGACCATCAATATATCGCTCAATAATATATAGAGCTTCTTCTCCTATATCATCATCTACTACAAGTCCACTTTCAATTATTTCAGGCACAAACGGCAGTGATAGGTTCTTTACTACTGCAATCTCTTGTTGCACTCTTTGGTCAGCTGCATTACCAATTATTTTAAGTGCGACCACTTCTCCGTTTGGACAAGTCGCCTTATAAACAATTTTTTGTCCTCCCTTTTTTACTTTTTCGATTCGTAAAAATCTTGATTTAAGTTGAGAAACTGTCATCTTGTTCACCTTTTCTATTTACGTATCGTAAAATCCACTCATTGAACTGTAACGATGCATAGGAAACCGGAAATTTCCTTCGATTGCTTCGAAGCACTGTCTTTACCGTTCCATTAATCAAAATAATTCCAACTCCTTGTTCTCGACAAGCTGCTCGAATGCTGTCCGAGCAAGAACCTTTATTCATCAAAACATATGATTCCGTTGAAAACCAAATATTATTTCCAGCCTGACGAATTGCCTCATTCCATTTGTCGATTTTCGCTTCTATTGAAATTATCTTGTTAATTCGGCAATACGACTCAAGTGCCACATGGCTTACACTTTCTTGTTTTGAATGCACATAAACAAGGCCGCAATTATTTAGTTTTTGTACCGTTTTGTATATTGTCTCCATAGGAAATCCAAGGGTATCTCGAAGATTATGCAATTTACACTGGCCGTGCGTTTGTATATAAAACAGAATCTTGATATCAGTTGTATTTAGGCTATTTCTAAGTTCATTCCATTTTAAACTTGGTGTAGAATTGTATTCTACAATCACAATGTCAGGATAGCCTGTATCTAATTGAGGTTCAATAAATATTACTGCTCGCTTTTTTTTGAGTTTTTCATATTTTTCTATCAAATAATCAATATAGCTTGTCACCATATCAAATTCTTTTCCCACTGTAGAAGTTCTTGCAGTATAGTTAATATCAATCATTGAGCCCGAGAAAAGAATCGTGTGTTTTCCATCATTTTTTTCCCTATGAATATAATCTTTCTTCATTATATTTTGTCTCCCGTTGAAAGCTCAAAGGAACGAAGAAACTTTGCATTCACAGCATCAGCAATTATATCAAGCTCTTCTATTGTAAAACTTTCTCGTTTTAGTTTTGCATTTAATGCCTGCGGCGACTTTTCCATACGCCTAGCAAGTTCCGCCATGCTAATATTGGATCGTGCGCACAAAACTTTAATTTGTTCTGAAATAGTCATAATTTCATATCCTTTCATTAAAATTATAAAGCATTTCATTTACACTGTCAACCTGTAGTTTTATATGCAGTAATGATTATTATTTCCGGTACTCAGTCCAGCGAATTGAACCGCATTTTCACTCCAGACACACAAAAAGCTGCACCCCCCTTTTCTTGTAGAGTGTGCAGCTTTTTGACGCTTTAATTTTTTTCAAAACAACCATTATTTCCGGGGATACTTAATCGCAGCCTGAGCGGGTGCCAAAATCACAGGGCATTGGGGAAGAATGATAGTACGTTTTTATCTTCGCACGAATTCTACTCCAGAAATGTTTCTTGTTCGATTGTGACCCCATATTGCAAAATCTTATCAATTGCATCAACAAACAGCGTATGTCTTCCCGCATTCCGCTCTTCCTTCAGCTTCTTCAGATACTGCTCCGGCCGCTTCAGGCCATTTTTGTGGTACTGTTCCACAAAGCGCCCTTCCATACGCATGGGTTCAAGCTGTGGGAACACCGTTTGCAGGTTTTCAAACATACAAAAACCGCCCAGATCAATATCTGCCCAGAATCGAATTTGCATGGTTTCCCCTGCCGCAGCAGCCAGTTTTTCAAAAAGTTTTTTCTTCCGCGGGCTCAGAAAGCCGCCGTGATAAACAACAAGTTCTTCCGGCTGTTTTTCCGCCAGCAAATATTCATCATAGTTCGTTTTATTTTCGATAAAGGTAATGCAGCAGATGTTTTTCAGTTCAATGTCCACAATCTCTGACACAAGTGTACTGGGCAAAGCCAATCCATAAGGTTCTGCTGCGCTGAGCCGTAGTTCTCCCTTCTTCAAGCAGATCGCGCAATCGCCCGAGAGTTCGTAAAGCTCCGGGCGGGCATAGATTCCCAGAAATGCAAGCTGATCCCGCTCACCAAGTTCCGCTTCTGTACAGGCCGCCGCCAGTTGGGTATTGTACTTTCGTGCAATGGTAAGAAACAGCTCCCGTACATTTCGCTCAAAATACTTGGTATCGTGAAAACACTGGCTGCTGAATGCACGCATCGTCACACTGCCGGACAGCTCCGCATACCGTTGAAACGTGAGCAAAAGCTCCTGCAGCAGACCGTCGTTTTCTCTGCAATACGCCGGCACTTTCATGCTGTTCCGCACCTGAGCACATACAGCATCCCTCCATGCCGCGATCCATGGAACGGGATTGTCTGCCAGCTTCTGCATGATGATGTTTGCAACCTCTTCTGCCTTTTTTCGCGGATGCACTCTGTCGGCGCATTCATAGCACTGTTCGACCCGTTCCAGATCCAGCACAATGCAGGAGAGAACGCTCTGCTTTCTCGCCCATTCCAGACGCACCAAAGCCTGCTGCTCCAGCTCCCGCGCTGCAATATTGTAAGCATCCCGAACCACCGCATCTTCGTATTGATACTCCGGCAACTCCCTTTTATCAATGCGCAGCATTACCCGACGTCTGGATGTGTTGGGTTCAGAAAGATGCTTACTGTTTTCAAACTTATCCAGCAGACGATTCAGGATCACCTGTGCTTCCTTCATTCTGCATCTCCTTTCCAAATGGAATGATATGCATCCGGTATCCGGATTTGTCCACTAATAATGTACGGTCTGCAATAGGCATAATGTCCGAGACCTTATCCGGCGGCGTACAGATGATCGCCTGCAGCCCCATCTTTCGGAGAAGGAGTACACTCTCCGTGATCCGATCACTATCCATTTTATTGAAAGCTTCATCGAACACCACCAGACGCACCGTATTACCAAAACGGGTAGCGTCGTTGACGCGGTACAGCTGGGCAAACGAGGCCAGCACCGCAATATAGAATGGCGTTTGTGTTTCGCCACCGGACTTCATATTCAGTGTTTGAGAAAGCAACTGCTTGGAACCGTTCTGATCGGTCGTTTCCAAATCAAACTTCAGATACGTCCGGAAGTCTGTATAGCGGACGATATTCTCCTGCAGTTCGCTCTGTTTGCGGGCATTGAGCTGCGTATCGTCTGCCATTGTGATCTGGCTGAACAGTTTTTCGATCAATGGGCCGTATTTTTGCTGAAAGGGCAGTGCGAATAGACCGGATTCGCCTTCCATCAGTTCATCTGCCGTGATCATGTTATAGTAATCCAGATAATCCGGGTTTGGCCCTACACGGAATTGGTACTTGTCTGTGCCAAATTGTGCCTGGCGCAGGGCCTTGTTCAGATTGTGCACCTGTTCTTGCACCTGGTCGATGCTGGATTTCAGTTTGGCAAGGAAATCGTTCTGGAATTGCTCCATTGCGCTTTCCCGTGCCGCCCGGATCTTTTCTTTGTATCGGGGCAGCTCGCTTTCCTGCAGAGTACGCCGTTCTTCCTCGTATTCGGTGTTATCCATCACCTCGATCTGGAATGCACAGGGTTTGAACCGTTCTGCATATTCTCTGCGTGCTGCAAACAGTTTCTTCTGAGCCCCGTCCATCGCCTTTGTGCTCTGCGCCAAACTGTCGCCGAAGTTCTTGCGGATGACATCTGCCTTTTTCAAGCGGACAAGCTCCTGCCGATAGCGGGGAACGCCGATGGTTTCTCGGTATTCCTTCGTGAACTCCTCGTTCAAAACATCTTCGATGGCCTCATACCGTTGGTATTTTTCCGGCAAGATCTCATATTCCAGCTGATGGATGCGGCCTTCCAACTTTCCTTTTTGCACATTTTTCGCATCTTTTTCCTTATTGAATGCAAGGATCTCTTCTTTCAACTGTTCAATGATGCGCCGCTGCTCATCCAACCAGAACAGATTCAGCTGGGAAAGCTGATTTTTGACTTCTGCGATTTCCTTGATGATCGTCTGGACGCGCTGGTAGTCCTCCTGCTTTTGCGCCACATCGATTCGGACGAATCTTTGGGTAAAAAGCGGCTCCTGCAGGCCGGTCAGCTGCTTCTGGAGCGGCTGCCAATGCCGCAGCTCTTCCTGCAGACAGGCCAGTTCCTTTTCCAGATGGTCGATGCGGAGCTGCACCGCACGCCGCCCGATGAAGGCGTCTTCCATCCAGCCCTTCCGAAGTGCGCGGGCCACATAGCCCTGATACAGCATTCCCTCTGCCGTAATTGCCGTCTTATAGCAGCGCAACTGTTCTGCCGTGTCGCAGCATATCACCCGACCCAGAAGATAGTCCACATAGCTGCGTGCCAGCTTGTTTTCTGTCTCCACCTTTTCTGCCAGACTGCCGGGCAGCGGTCGAAGTGTTTCTTTTTCCCGCAGTTTTCCGATATCTACCAGACCAAACGCACGGTACTCTGCTTCCTGCTTCAGCCGGTCGTAAATGTTAAGTGCATCCTGATAACGTCCCGGCTCCACCAGCAGATAATATTTCTGGTTATTTAGGTAGCCTTCTACCGCTCCACGCCAGCGCTCATCTGCCATTTCCAGCACATCAGCCAGAATATAAACGGGAACCGCATGCCCCGTTTTATCCGCCAGATCCTTTTCCAGCCGGTCTTTGAACAGCAGAAGCCCATGGGGATAATCTTTGATGTTCCTGCGCAGATTTGCAAGCACCGCACTTTTCTGGTCGGCTTGCTTTTTCAGCTCTGCAATACGATCCTCTGTTTTATGAGCCGCACTGCGGACAGCATCCGACAATTCGGCCGCTGCCTGCTGCCCCGTTTCAAACAACTCCACAGGCCGGGCAAACAATCCCTTCTCGTCACCAGTAAATACAGCATATGCTTTCTGCGCAGTGTTCGCCGCTTCCTGCACCGGTATGAGAAGTTCTTCCGGTTCCAGTTCTTGTATCTCCTCACAGAATCTCTGCAAATGCCGCGCTTCCCGCTTAATCTCCACTTCAAGATTTTGCAGACCCTGTTCCAGCTTTTTCTGCTCATCTCTCAGAGCCTTTTCCGTATTGAGCAGACGCTCTTCCTCCTGGAAAACATTGCTCTGCCTGCAGGCCAGCTCCAGCTCACTGCGGCGCGTTTCTTTCTGTTCGATCTGCCGCTCAAGCTCCTCCCGTTGCTCATTCACATTTGCAAGGTTCTCCTTGCATTCAGTTCGTTCCAATTCCCTCTGGTCGATCTCTGTCTGCGCAGCTTCTTTTTCGGCCCACCGTACCAGAAACTTCTGGATCTGGCAGCGGTCTATGGCTTGGTTCATCTCCTGATACAGCCTGCTGATTTGCTGCAGCGCATCCAGCTTTTCCTGCTGACGCTGCGCCAGCAATTCGTGCCGTTTATAATCCCGGATGTTTTGCTGCATCAGCTCAATATTGGGTTTATCCGGAATATCGCAGATGTTCTCCGTAATAAATTTTTGGATATCCACAATTGGCCGGAACGAAACAGCCTTCTTCATCATCCGTAAGACCTGCTCGTTGTGGACGTTCCACTTTGCAAGCATGTTGCGGCGATACTCTTTTTGGGTATCGTAAAATTCTGCCCGTGCATAGTTCTGCTTCAAAAAACGGCGAAGTGCAGAAATCTCCATTGCCTCGCCCTGCTCAATAAAGCAATTTTCCGGCAGTGTCCCCGTGTAAATAAAGAATGTATCACGGTAACTTCCATCGCTGCGGCAGTCAAAGGTAACGCCCGTCACAAAGCTGCTGCCCTCCATCTCATCCTGAAATTCGCAGACAATATAGGTAGAAAAGTCCTTACCACGGCGGGAATACGGGCTGTTATCATCCATGTCGGCGCGCAGATAGCTTTCCAATGTGCGCTGCGATTTTTCGTTGGCTGCCTGATTAAAATTGCGGGAATTTGTCTCGCCCAGCAGTACGATCTGCAGTGCATCGATAACCGTTGACTTTCCGGCGCCGTTCTTGCCGGTCAGGAAATTGATGTCGCCCACTTCAATCAGCTCCTTTCTGAAATAGAGCCAGTTGATCAGCAAGATCTTCTTCAGCTTCTTCATCTGTTTCCTCCTTTTTTAAAACAGACACCACCAAGTTCAGCTTTTCGCTGGAGACCGCAGAGAGAATGGTGGGCAGTATTGCGATCCTGCAGTTGCCCTGGTTGAATTTTCCTTCCAGTCTTTGAATCACAGAATGGTTTTCCAGTACCGTAAACGCGCGTTTGACCTCTTCCATATTCGGCTTAGCCGGAAAAACTGGATAGTCGGTCACCACTTTTTCCAGCACATCCCGCACAGTACACACGGCATCCTGCTCCAAACCCAAACGCTCCATATTTTCTTCGTAGATCAGCCGTAATGCCAGCAAAATCGCCGTTTCTTTTTTATTGAGGTTGCAACGGTTAGCCTCGTCTGTGTTCAACACATAAAAGTATCCGTTCAGTTCATCCCTGCGCAAATCCCAGTCCAGCAGGCTCAGGTACTCCTGTACAGCCTCATAGTGCCGTGATAGAAAAAGATAGTCTGGGTTATCCACCCTGCCTTTTCCCGGCTGGTAGATGGTTCGCACAATGTATGTGCGGCTGAGCAGCTGATTGCAGACAGATTTGAATTGTTCCAGTTCTTTTGCCGTTGCATTGGTAACAAAATCAAAATTCACGGCTTCTTCTCCTTCCTCCGGATCTGCATTTGCGGGATCGAATAGCCATTTTTGCAAAAAATGCCACCGAGTTCCTGGACCACATAACCGGCAGATGCATCCTTGCTTCCAAGGACTGCCAGCAAACTCATGATATAATCCTTGTCTTCTTCGAGCGAGAGCTCCTCCGAGCAACGAATGTCAGCGTCTCCCAGCCATCCCTGCACGTAAGCATTTACTGCTGCTCGGCCATATTTCGATTGCAGTAACTGTGCCGCTCTGACCTGTTCTTCCGTATTCAGTGCCTGATCATCTTGTATCAGCACCGACGCGGTTTTTGTCCGTTTTTCGGGGCGCTTACGGTACCACAGACTTTTTTCTGACAAAAAAGACTGCTCATACAATTGAAATGCCGGTTGTATCTGGTCCACCAGCTCAGCCGCCCTGCGGTTTCTGGACAGTGCCGTCAGCAAAACATTCAAATTGCCGCGCACGCTTTGATCTCGGTTCGTCAGGTTCTCGATTTTCTGTGTTGCTGCCCTGATATAGCGCCGGACCTGCGTATCAATTTCTTCAAGATAGTCCTTCTCTAAATTGTCATAGCGTTCTTCGATCCAGAAAATTTTCCTCAGCAGATCGGCACGGCAGTCTTCCAATGTCTTGCCCCGCTTATCACGCAATGCTTCATTTGCCATCGCAATCAGCAAGGTATCATCCTCTTCCCAGCGCCTAAGCACAGACTGAATGGGCACACGATACTTCGGCACTGAATCTTTGATTTTCAGCGGACGGATATATGCCTCCACAACCTTTTGTCCGAAGTCGTTAAAGTGTGCAGCTAGTACCTGGTTGACATCCTGCATATCGATCTGCGTCTGAAAATAATGCTTCACATTATGATAGACCATTTGCAACAAGCTAATCAGCGCCGTTGTGTTATCGTAGGCACTATAGAGAGCCGTCATTTTATCGTAAGCATTGTTGCTGTCGTCGGCGGTCTTTAAGACTGAGAAAGTTCCGAACACATAGGAATATCCACGAGCCGGGCTATCATCGCAGAGTTGGTGGAATAATTCCAGCAAACGGCTGCTGTAATTAGGAATCGTGATATACTCTTCAAAGTCGTCCCCGCGTTCTTTCTCAAACCACCCCTTACTACACAGCTTGCGGATCAAAAAACGAGCGCGGCCAGAGATATCCCTCAGTTCCTCTTCGTCAATGTCTTCATCTTCAAACGTAGCATCCGCCAGTTCCCGCTCCAGCCTGCCGCGCAGCATGGAATACAAGACATCTTCCCGTATTTTCAGGTTTTCTTGGTATGCTGCGTACAGTACGTCCAGTGCATCCGCATATAAAATACGGTTGGGCGAAGCCAGCGGCGAGAAAAGTTCGCTTGGAACCGCTTCAAAAAACTTCATAGGCCTACCACCTTATTCGACTGATATATGCTTTCTTTTCTATTATTGTACCCTCTTTCCTCTCACAAAACAAGATGCAAAACCGCCCCAGCTTCCTGCTACGGAAACCAGGGCGGCTTGTTGCGTTTTATGCGTTTTTTCTGCTTTTTCAGACTCTCACACAATTACGCACGGGAGTAATCCAGACGAGGAATCACAGATTATTCGAAATAGCAGTGGCCTATCATTTTACTTCCCTATCTTTTTGGGCGATACGATATACTGCTGCGCGAGTGTTGCCTTCTCGTACAATTCCCCCTTCTTCCAGCATTTTCTGTAGAATACGGTACGCCTGTGGCGGTGATACTCGCAAAAGTTCATCTTTTCTCGTGATAACTCCCCCGACTTTTAGCTAGTTTCCTAATCAGTTCTGGCAACTTGTCTATATCAGTCTGACGAACATATTTTGCAGGGTCCTTATATACTTTTGCACTTAAATATAGGCTCGTCCTCGACCATTTCCTACCGCTTCACGACTTTGAAACCGCCAAGCGTTACCGGGAAGCCAACAAGATGCCCCACCAGTTCCGCCGTGCAGCGTGGACCGACCTGGCTGTGGAGGTGTATCTGTGATGCTTCCGGAAAGCAGCCCTGTGTTAAACGCAATTCATCTCATACATGAGCAAACAAATAAGGCTCACCGCCAAAATTGACAGTGAGCCTTATTTTATGCTCTATTTTTAACGATAATTCGCTATAAAGCCCTTATGCTCTCGGGTTTTTAATAACAGCCTGGGCGGGTGCCAAAATTACAGAGCGTTCGGATTTACGATATTTCGTTATTTGAAGAGTTTTCAGCTTACTTTTACCACCTTTTGCCTATTCTCGCCTTCTTGGGGGCATAAAAGATACCTCCAATATTTTCATTGGTTCAATACAGTACCAATCATACCTGCGTTTAAACAATCACTTGATTCAGATCATGCAGCCATGCTGGTATCTCGCTATAATCTTTTACCCACAGAATGTTGATTCCAATACGGTAAAAATGGTTTTCAATTTGAAGTCGATCTTTTGATGTCAGTTGTTTTGTTGTTGTGTAACCCAACGCATCTGTGCTTTTATATGTCATAGCAAAAGTTGCATAATGTTTTGGTGGATTATATGCGGTGATTTCCAAAAGTCTTCGGGTGTTTGGATCACTTAAACTGCACCCAATAAATAAGCATGTATTTTCTCTAAAGAAGGAAAGTTGACTTGCAATCGGCCAACTATAGGGCTGATTATAAAGCATATTATAGTCGGCCTCCGTCAAACAAATCGATCTCATGTGAAGCATATCCAGTTGATCTCTCGTTGTGACTTTCGGCAAAAAGCCATGTACATGATACAATCGCAGACTTTGATTTGGTTGTCCATTCATGCCATAAAAGTCTGCACTATCCCGTCCGTTTGAATATCTTACCTTTGTTGTAAATATAGAGCAACATTTTACATCAAGAAAAGCCAAATACTGTTCAAGGAAGTCATCATAATTATAACTTAAAATTCTAAAATTTTGATCTTTTTGGCATCTTTGGGCCAATCGCGCAATTTCTCCCAGCTCGGTATTCATGTCCAAATCCCTTGCTGCATCATATAAGCTTTTGTGAATCTGCCAAGCAAAGGTTTTCTCGCTTGCCCAGATATCCTTGCATAACTGAGCCGTTGTAAGGCTACTTCCCCCAACTTCTTCAAAAACAGCCTTGGAATCATCCAAAAGATGCTTTTCTTCTATTTCTTTTTGAAAATCTTTCAGCAGCTCATCCCAAGTTTTTGCACCCTGTTCCTTTGAAACACCTGCACCCAGTACGATTGCAAAGCCATTTTGCTCTTTGATGCAGGTGCGTATTGCATTCGTATAGCTGTCATTGTTTTTTAAATATAAACCTTCGCTGTACAGCTTTTCAAAAAGCTGTATGTTCTCCTTGTCACTCGCAACTGTTTTACGCTCCATTCCCAATGAACACGCATGGCTATATTCAGTTGGATACTCTTCAATCCAATTATTTATGACACTTAAGTCCCACACTGCAGAATTGGAGTCTTCAAATTGAAACTCAGTATTTAAAATGAAAACAATTGTTGCATCATAGCTTTTTCTATAGGTATCAGTCACACCCTTTATTCGTTTTTTTATCTGTTCTGCTTTCAGTGTGCGGCTGTATATAAACTCAAAAATCACCGAATTTCGGTACTCGGAAAATCCTTCTGGAGCAAACGCATCAAAACGGTTTAAAAATTTTTCTTTCTCACCATTTTCAGATAATCTGTACTCAAAATAGAGCGGTTTGTTTTCTTCCAACGATTTTTTCTTCAAGACTGCCTTAACAAACGATAAAAATTCATCCCTTGATAATTTACCTTTCTGCTCTTTCATGAAATCCCCCCATTTTCAACCGAAGTCATTTCCACACCGAGTTCCACTATAGACGTGAAGTAATCCAACCTATCTTCAAAACTTTTGAGCAATCCTACTCCGGCATTTTTATATTTTCCTCTCCCAATCTGTCTGATTTTCTCATTCAATAACACTTCAACTCAACCTTACTTTTGCCATCTGACTTAAAATTGCATTCTTTGCGCCATCACTCAAATAGGCCTCATTTAGCGTTTTCTTAGTATAATTCAGATAAGTTCCAGCCGTTTTCTCTGTCAGAAGTGCAGTAAAGTAACGTTCCCAGCTGAAATAGTCTTTGCCATCGATGTAGTCAGACGGTGTCTGCAATATCTGTGCAACCTCCGTATCTTTCAGGATTCCAGAAGAAAGTATCAGCCATTCAAAGGATTCCGGCAAATATATCACTAGATTTTCTCTTGTCTGCACCAACTGCAACACTCTATCCATTTCCGGGCCAAAGGCAGCGCCATCTGCAATTACCAAGATTTTTTCATCTCTATGAGCTTTCAAATAGGAAAACACATTTGACTTTCCGTTTGCAGTGTCACACTGCGTTTGATGCTCTGCGCAGACCGCATCAAAGAATTGATAACCCGAATTGCTGTCCTCAGTCAAGATCTTCTCCGGCTTAATATTCTCAGTCGTACTATCCGGGTAAATTCGATAGAACGAATGATAGCTCTGTTTCAGCGAGCCATACTTTCCAGAGGTTCGGATTCCATACACTTCTTCCACACTGTATGGCAAGGCCGGCAAACCCTCTCTGGTCACGATGACATAATAGTTGTCGGTCTGCTGAATCGCACGTGCAAAATCTTTGGTCTTGACAAACTCGTTTCCTTCGTCAATAAAAACAATGCTGTCCTGAATATTGTCAAGTTGTCCCTTCCAAAGATTTCCTTCTACCACATAGCAACCTTTGTCACAATTCAGAGTGACCGGTCCACTTTCTCCATCGTTCATATGTGTACGAATCATATCCACGAGGGTCGTTTTACCCGTTGCGCTATCCCCGCGAATGATAGTTAAGTTGCGCCGCAGTTCAAATTCATATTTCAGGTACTTTGTGCCAACGACCACTTTATGAATGCCTTTCATTTTTGTCAGCCCCTTTACACAAACTCACCTGCGACCAAAATCAGCTCTTCCATACTGTGAACGATTTGATTCGTATTCAGCACTTTTACTGTAAATGGCTTTTTGCCAAAATCCATCAGGTGACGCAAATTCACCGTGCGATCCTCCTGCTCTGCAATTTTGAGCAGCCACTTTGCACAGTTGTTACCACAAGTCGATACATTGAACACTTTCTCCGGCTCAAACTTTACCAAAATCAGTGTCTTTACACCACCAGACAAACCAATCGGTGGAATTTTGCCCAAGACCGGGCTACCAATGATACCACTATCGATAACGGTAGACTTATCCACATCCTGAATCATTTCCTTGACCATCGGGTCAACGATCCAGTCTTCTTCGTAATCGTATTTGAAATAAGAAGCCGTATTGTACACGGCTTCCTTCATATCACCGTAAAAAATGTTCAGCATAGTATCACCTCATTGATGTGCGTACTTCTGCTATCATTGTACCCTCTTTCCGCTTACAAAACAAGATGCAAAAAGCTCTTGGCCTCCATTACAGAAGCCAAGAGCTTTTATCTTCTTTGTCCTATCAGATTTTATTTCCGGGGAGACTTAATCGCAGCCTGCGCAGCAGCCAGACGTGCGATAGGCACACGGAAGGGAGAGCAGCTGACGTAGTCCAGACCAACATTGTGGCAGAACTCGACGCTGGAGGGATCGCCGCCGTGCTCGCCGCAGATGCCCAGACCCAGATCAGCACGGGTCTCACGGCCATCGTGAGCAGCCATCTTGATCAGCTTGCCGACGCCGACCTGATCCAGATGCTGGAACGGATCGCTCTCGTAGATCTTGTTCTCGTAGTAAGCGCCGAGGAACTTTGCAGCATCGTCACGGCTGAAGCCGAAGGTCATCTGGGTCAGATCGTTGGTGCCGAAGCTGAAGAACTCAGCCTCCTTGGCGATATCACCGGCAGTCAGAGCTGCACGGGGGATCTCGATCATGGTACCGACCAGATACTTCATATCAACACCGGAGGCGGCGATCAGCTCGTCAGCGACCTTGACGACAACGTCCTTGACGAACTTCAGCTCCTTGACCTCGCCGACCAGCGGGATCATGATGTGCGGGGTGATGACGTAGCCGGTCTCCGCAGAGACGTTCAGAGCTGCCTTGATGACAGCGCGGGTCTGCATTGCTGCGATCTCGGGGTAGGTGACAGCCAGACGGCAGCCACGATGGCCCATCATGGGGTTGAACTCGTGCAGAGAAGCAACGACATTCTTCAGGTCATCGAAGGTCATGCCCATATCGGCAGCCAGCTCCTTGATGTCCTCGTCCTTGGTGGGCAGGAACTCGTGGAGAGGCGGATCCAGATAACGGATGGTCATCGGGCGCTCACCCATGATGCGGTACATCGCCTCGAAGTCGCTCTGCTGGAACGGCTCGACCTTGGCCAGAGCAGTCTCGCGCTCCTCCACAGTACGGGCGCAGATCATCTCGCGGACAGCCTTGATGCGGTCCTCTGCGAAGAACATATGCTCGGTACGGCACAGGCCGATGCCCTCAGCACCCAGATCCACTGCCTGCTGCGCGTCGCGCGGGTTATCCGCATTGGTCATGACCAGCAGCTGACGAGCAGCGTCTGCCCAGCCCATAAAGCGATTGAAGTTCTTGTTGCCGGTAGCGGCGACGGTTGCGACCTGCTCGCCGTAGATGTTGCCGGTGGAGCCGTCGATGGAGATCCAGTCGCCCTCGACGAACTTGTGGCCGTTGATCTCGAAGGTCTTAGCCTCTTCGTCGATCTTCACCTCGTTGTCGTTGCCGCAGCCGGAGACACAGCAGGTGCCCATACCACGGGCAACAACGGCTGCGTGGCTGGTCATGCCGCCGCGGACGGTCAGGATGCCCTGAGACACCTGCATACCGACGATGTCCTCGGGAGAGGTCTCCAGACGAACCAGAACGACCTTCTTCATCTTGCCGGACTTGACCATCTCCTCAGCCTCCTCGGCGGTGAAGACGATCTGGCCGCAGGCAGAACCGGGAGAAGCTGCCAGACCCTTGCCGACGACCTCGGCAGCCTTCAGAGCAGCCGCATCGAACTGGGGATGCAGCAGGGTATCCAGCTGCTTCGGCTCAACGCGCAGGACAGCCTCCTGCTCGGTGATCATGCCCTCGTCCACCAGATCGCAGGCGATCTGCAGAGCAGCCTGAGCGGTACGCTTGCCGTTACGGGTCTGCAGCATATACAGGTGGCCGTCCTCGATGGTGAACTCCATATCCTGCATATCGCGGAAGTAGTTCTCCAGACGGGTTGCGATCTCAACGAACTGATCGTACACCTCAGGCATCTGCTCGTGCAGGTGGCTGATGGGGGACGGAGTGCGGACACCAGCAACGACGTCCTCGCCCTGTGCATTGATCAGGTACTCGCCCATCAGCTTCTTTGCGCCGGTGGCGGGGTCACGGGTGAATGCGACGCCGGTGCCGGAGCGGTCGCCGGAGTTGCCGAAGGCCATCTGCTGGACGTTGACAGCGGTGCCCCACTCGTAGGGGATCTCGTTCATCTTACGGTAGACGTTTGCACGGGGGTTGTCCCAGCTGCGGAAGACAGCCTTGACGGCCTCGATCAGCTGATCCTTGGGATCCTGCGGGAAGGGTTTGCCCTCGTTGTCCTCGTAGATCTTCTTGAAGGTGCCGACCAGCTCCTTCAGGTCCTCGGCAGTCAGGTCAACGTCGTTCTTGACGCCCTTGGCTTCCTTCATCTTATCGATCTCGACCTCGAACAGGCTCTTCGGGACCATCATGACGACGTCGGCGAACATCTGCACGAAGCGGCGGTAGCAGTCGTATGCGAAACGGGCGTTGTTGGTCTTCTTGGCCAGACCCTCGACTGCCTCGTCGTTCAGGCCGAGGTTCAGGATGGTGTCCATCATGCCGGGCATGGACTGACGTGCGCCGGAGCGGACGGAGACCAGCAGCGGGTTCTCGTTGTCGCCGAAGGTCTTGCCGGTGATCTTCTCGAGGCCCTTGACGTGCTCGAAAATGTCAGCGGTGATCTCGTCGTTGATCTGACGGCCGTCTGCGTAGTACTGGGTGCAGGCTTCCGTGGTGATGGTGAAGCCCTGCGGGACCGGCATACCGGCTGCAGTCATCTCAGCCAGACCAGCGCCCTTGCCGCCCAGAATGTTCTTCATGGTGACCTTGTCGCCGCCAAAGGCATCGTTGCCTTCGCTGAAGTAGTACAGATACTTTTTGCTCATGCGTGTTTACCTCCCAAATGATGGCCCCCGGCGCGATGCTCCGGCGGTCTTATCGATGCTCTGTCTTGTCATACGATAAACATTTCTCTGTGAATGCTAAACTATTATACCAGAATTTCGCGCCCATTCCATCGGGCAAATCACCGAATTTGTTTGATATTTTTTGTGCAAACTCTTGCATTTTACTCTCTTTTTCGGTAATATAAAATGGGAAAGATTTGAAGAGGATTTTCGAGTTTTGACGCCACTTTTGGGCAGTTGGATACAACTTTCTATCCATTAAACTCATTGCCTCTTTTGTTTGTCTTTCTTCTTTTCGAATTTCTTTTATCTTGGATACAACAGTTCCTCTTCCGCAGAGGCCGTCGCAGTCTGTTTGGCTTCTGCGAAAGGCAGAGTTGGAGGAGGTTTTTCCTTATGCAGAATATCGATGCATCCGCACTGGCCGCCGCAAAGGCCAAGCTCGACGCCGCCGAGGCACAGCGTGAAGAGGTGCTGCTGCGCCACATCGCAAACGGCGTGGACATCCGCAGCCGCAGTGTCGAGATCGACCCCGAGGTCGTCATCGCCCCGGGCGCTGTCATCCTCGCGGGCACCATCCTGAAGGGCCGGACGGTCATCGGCGCAGGCTGCGTCATCGGCCCCAACACCCTCATCGAGGACAGCACCGTGGACGAGGGCACCTCCGTCAACGCAAGTCAGGTCTACAGCAGCCATCTCGGCCCCCACAACAACATCGGCCCCTTTACCCATGTCCGCATCAACACCGTCACCGGCTACGGCGTGCATCTGGGCGCTTATGTCGAGACGAAGAACTCCAGCTTCGCCCGGGGCAATACCGTCAGCCACCTGACCTACATCGGCGACAGCGATGTGGGCAAATACTGCAACTTCGGCTGCGGCACCGTCACCTGCAACTATGACGGCAAGGATAAGTTCCGCACGACCATTGGCGACTACTGCTTCATCGGCTGCAACACCAACCTCGTAGCCCCCGTCACCATCGGTGACGGAGCCTACACCGCCGCCGGCAGCACCATCACCAAAGACGTGCCCCCGCAGGCACTTGGCATCGCCCGCGAGCGCCAGACCAACCTCGACGGCTGGGCCGAGCCGAAGATGGAAGCGTACATTGCAAAAAAGCAGAAACTGGAACAGGAGCAGGGCTGACCCCCGCTCCCCACGCCGCCGTGCAGACCGCACGGCGGCTTTTTTGCGCTTTTTGTGTATCTTTTTGCGCGCGCGTATGTTATAATAATATACTGTTCGAAAAGCAGCTCAGACACAAAAAGGCAGAATACAGTATGAATACCAATGACATCTGGCTCATTGCCGGCCTCGGCAACCCGGAGCCAAAATACGACGGCACCCGCCACAACGCAGGCTTTTCCGCGCTGGACGATCTGGCGGGCAGATGGGGCATCTCCGTCTCCAAGACCAAGTTTCAGGGTCTGTGGGGGCAGGGCGAGGTGGACGGCCATAAGGTCGTGCTCCTCAAGCCCCTGACCTATATGAATCTCTCGGGCGACTCCATCGCCCCGCTGGCGGGCTTCTTCAAGATCCCCGCCGACCACGTCATCGTCCTCTGCGACGACATCACCCAAAGCCCCGGCAAGCTGCGCATCCGGCCCTCCGGCTCGGCAGGCGGCCACAACGGCCTCAAGAGCATCATCGCCCGCCTCGGCGGCGAAAACTTCCCCCGCATCCGCATCGGGGTGGGCGCAAAGCCCCGCCCGGACTACGACCTTGCCGACTGGGTGCTGGGCAAGTTCCCGCCCGACGACGCCAAAGCCCTCGCCGACCGTCTGCCCGACCTCGAAGCCGCCGCCAAGCTCATCATGGACGGCAAGCTCGGTCTGGCGCAGAGCAAGTATAACGGGTGAATCAAAGGCTCTCCCTTTGGGAGAGCTGGCGCGAAGCGCCTGAGAGGGCAAGGCCGCGGGCAAAGAGGCACGAACGCAGCGATAGCCTCTCCTCTGACAAAGAGCCTGCTTGTCGCTATGCAGCGGCCCTATCGTCCCGTCCTTGCCCTCTCCGTCACCTGCGGTGACACCTCTCCCAAAGGGAGAGGCTTTAACCAGAAAGGAGGTCTCCCATGTACGAAGCGCTCCTGAAAAGCACCCCCGAATATCAGAAGATCGCGGCCAGCCTTGCGTCGCCGGGGCCGGCGGCACTGTTCGGCCTGCCTCCGGCGGGCCGGGCGCTGCTCTACGCCTCCCTCCAGAAGGACACAGGCCGCGTCCTCTGCATCGTCACCCCCGGCGAGGCCGAGGCCACCCATTTCGCCGACGACCTCAAGACGCTGGGCCTTTCGGCGGCGGTCTTCCCGCCCCGGGACTTCATGCTCCGCCCCGTGGAGGGCGCGGGCCGCGAGTACGAGTACCGGCGGCTGTCGGTGCTGGGCGCACTGGCGGGCGGACGGCTGCAGGCCGTCTGCGTCCCCGCCGAAGCCCTGCTCCAATACACGGTGCCGCAGGATGAGTTCCTGAAAAACACCCTCACCCTCAAGCCCGGCATGGTCTACAACCGGGAAGCGCTGGTGGAGCGGCTCTTCGCCGCCGGGTATGTGCGGCGCAGTCAGGTGGACGGCCCGGGCCAGTTCAGCGTCCGGGGCGACATCGTGGACATCTACGCCCCGGATATGCACCAGCCCGCCCGTGTGGAATACTGGGACGATGAGATCGACTCTCTGGCCTCCTTCGACCTGCTGACCCAGCGGCGGGACGGCGCACTCGAGAAAATTTATCTTTCCCCTGCCCGTGAGGTGCTGTTCGGCAGCACGGCCGACACGGCGGACGCCCTCCGCGCCGCCCAGAAAAAAGCCCGGGGCAAGCGCCGCACCGCCCTTGAAAAGGCGATGGAGGCCGACCTTGCCCAGCTGGACAGCGGCGTCATGCCCGAGGCCATGGACAAATACTACGGCCTGCGGTATGAGACGCCCGCCACCCTCCTTGACCATCTCCGCAGCCCCATCTTCATCCTCGACGAGGTGGGCGGCATCCGGGACGCCCAGAAGGCCACCGAATTCCGCCGCAGCGAGGAGCTGACCGGCCTGCTGGAAGAGGGTGTCCTCTGCCCCGGCCTCGATGTGCTCTACCAGACCATGGACGACCTCGCCATCGCAGCCCAGAAACAAAGCACCCTGCTCTGCGAGAACTTCCTGCGGGGCATGAATGAGTTCAAACTCAAAGACCTCATCAACGCCGAGGCCTTTGCTGCCCCCAACTGGGGCGGCGACCTTGCCTCCCTGCGGGAGGACCTCGACCCGCTGGTGGCACAGGGGTACGCGGTCGTCCTCTTTGCCGGTACGCCCAAGGGCGCGGCGGCCCTCACCCGGGACCTCGCGGACAAGGGCTACGCCGTCAGCATGAGCCGGGACGTCCGGCCCGCGAAGGGGCTGGTGCAGGTGCTGCCCGGCCACCTCACGGCAGGCTGCACCTTCCCCTTCGCCCATGCCGCCGTCCTCTCGTCCCGGCGCCACGGTCTGGGCGACGAGGCCGCCGAGGCCAAAAAGCGCAAGAAAAATAAGAACGCCCTCTCCAGCCTGTCGGACATCAAGCCCGGCGACTATGTGGTGCATCAGAGCCACGGCATCGGTATGTATGCGGGCATCCAGCGCCTTGAGGTACAGGGCGCGATAAAGGATTACCTCAAGATCCAGTATTCCGGCTCGGACGTGCTCTATGTGCCCGTCACCCAGCTGGACCTGCTGAGCCGCTATACCGCCCCCGGCGACGAGGAAAAGGTGAAGCTGGCCAAGCTGGGCGGCACCGAGTGGCAGCGCACCCGCGCCAAGGTGAAAAAGGCCACCGAGGAGATGGCGCAGGAGCTGATCGAGCTTTACGCCCGCCGACGGCAGGCCGTGGGCTACGCCTTTCCCGCCGACGGCGACTGGCAGAGCGATTTTGAATCCCGTTTCGAGTACGACGAGACGGACGACCAGCTCAACGCCACCGCCGAGATCAAAAAGGATATGGAAAAAGGCTGGCCCATGGACCGCCTGCTCTGCGGCGACGTCGGCGTCGGCAAGACCGAAGTCGCCCTCCGGGCGGCCTTCAAGTGCGTCATGGGCGGCAAGCAGTGCGCCATCCTCGCCCCCACCACCCTGCTGGCGTGGCAGCACTACAACACCATCATCTCCCGCATGGAGGCTTTCCCGGTGAAGGTCGGGATGCTCTCCCGCTTCCGCACCGCAAAGCAGCAGAAGGAGACGCTGCGGGGCTTACAGTCCGGCAGCGTGGACATCGTCGTCGGCACCCACCGTCTTCTCTCCAAGGACGTCCGCTTCCACGACCTCGGCCTTGTCATCATCGACGAGGAGCAGCGCTTCGGCGTCAAGCATAAGGAGAAGCTGAAGGAGAGCTTCATCGGCGTGGATATGCTGACCCTCTCGGCCACCCCCATCCCCCGCACCCTGAACATGGCCATGAGCGGCATCCGCGACCTTTCCACCATCGAGCAGCCCCCCATCGAGCGCCAGCCTGTGGAGACGTTCGTGCTGGAATATAACGACGTCATCCTTGCCGAGGCCATGAAGAAGGAGCTGGCCCGGGGCGGTCAGGTCTACTACCTCCACAACCGTGTGGACAACATCGAGTCCACAGCCGCCCATGTCAGCCAGATGGTGCCCGGCGCACGGGTGGGCATCGCCCACGGCAAGATGACCGAGGAGGAGCTGAACCCCGTCTGGCAGCATCTGCTGAACGGCGAGATCGACATCCTCGTCTGCACCACCCTCATCGAGACGGGCATCGACGTGCGCAACTGCAACACCCTCATCATCGAGGATGCCGACCGGATGGGCCTCGCCCAGCTGTACCAGATCAGAGGCCGTGTGGGCCGCTCTGGCCGGAAAGCCTACGCCTACTTCACCTTCCGACGGGACAAGACCCTCACCGACATCGCCCAGAAGCGGCTTTCCGCCATCCGGGAGTTCACAGCCTTCGGCTCCGGCTTCCGCATCGCCATGCGCGACTTACAAATTCGCGGCGCAGGCAGTCTGCTGGGCCACAGCCAGCACGGCCACATGGAGGCCGTGGGCTACGACCTCTATGTCAAGATGCTGGGACAGGCCATCGCCCGGGCCAAGGGCGAACCCATCCAGCGGGACAAGAGCGAGTGCCTCGTGGACCTGCGGGTAGACGCCTTCATCCCCGAGAAGTATATCGCCGACGGCCCGGGCCGCATCGAGGCCTACAAGCGCATCGCCGCCATCCAGACCCCCGAGGACGCCGCCGACGTGCTGGACGAGCTGATCGACCGCTACGGCGACCCGCCCCCCTCGGTCAGCGACCTCGTCAGCGTCTCGCTGGTGCGGGTCCAAGCCGCCGCCGTGGGCGTCTACGAAGTCACCCAGAAGAAGGACACCCTGCTCTTACAGGTCGAGACGCTGGACGTCGGCATGATACGCGGCCTGCTCATCGCCTTCAATGGCCGGGTGACGGCAGGTGCGGGTACCAAGCCCTACCTCTCAGTGGTCCTTCAGCCCGACGAAAAGCCGCTGGAACTGCTGCAAAGCATCCTCCGGGCGATGGCGGACATCCTTGCCGCCCCGCAGGAGGAAGCCTCCGGCAAAAAATAAACTTTATCAGGAGTACACTTATGAAAAAGAAACTCATCGCGCTCGTCTGCGCCCTCGCACTGGCCGTCGGCCTCGTGGGCTGCAGCCTCTCCACCCCGGATTCCGTCGGCACCATCGGCGATGTGGACATCCCCTCCGGCCTCTATCTGCTGGCTCAGTTCGACGCCTACCAGACCGCCGCCGACCTCGCCTCCGACGAGCAGGATGCCTCCAAGGTGTCCAGCTTCCTCAAAGCCACCATCACCGTCGATGATGCCACCGGCGAGACCGCCGTGGTCAGCGACTATGTGGCCCAGAAGACCCTCGAGAACCTCGAGTCCTACGCCGCCATCGAGACCCGCTTCGACGCGCTGGGCGGCGTGCTGACCCCCGACGAGGAGGCACAGGCCGACAGCTATGCCTCCCAGCTGATGGAGCAGAACGGTGACCTCTATAAGGCCAACGGCATCGGCCTCGACACCCTCAAGCGGTTCGAGCGCATCCTCATCAAGAGCAGCGACCTGCTCACCCTCTGCTACGGCACCGACGGCGAGACCCCCGTCTCCGACGCGGAGCTGACCAGCCACCTCGAGGACGATATGGTCTACATCCGCTACACCGTCATCCCGCTGTACAATACCAGCACCTTCGCCTTCGCCGACGGCGACCAGAGCACCCAGATGCTGGAGCTGGCCCAGACTGCCGCCGAGAGCTACAACGCCGCCGTCCACGCTGACGCCGCAGCGCAGACCTCCGCCTTCGGCGCTGCCGTCTCTGCCGCTCTGCCCGACATCTACGCCGTGCTGGACAGCACGCCGTCCTCCGACGCCGCTTCTCTCTCCACCGCCCTGCTGGGTGCTGCCGACATCGACTCCACCTTCTCTGAGGAGGGCGCTGCCGACGCCGTCCGTGCCCTGAAGCCCGGCGAGGCAGCTGCGGTGCAGTACTCCGGCTATGCGCTGATGCTCCTCGTCCGCCTCGACCCGCTGGAGGCCGACACGCTGGACGCTCTCCGCGCACAGGCCCTCTCCGACATGAAGAGCAGCGAGCTGCAGGACAGCATCCAGTCCTTCGGCGCTTCGCTGCCTCATGCGCTGGACACCGCCGCCATGAAGAAGCTTCCGGCCTCCAAGATCAAGAACACCCAGAGCGACCAGTAATTTTTCCGGAATAAGATGCAAAAAACTCCGAGGGCCTTCCGGCTCCCGGAGTTTTTTTGCTGTCAGGATACGACTTTTTCAAATTCCGCTTCCAGCGCCTCATTGACGGCCCGGATGGCAGCGGCCTCGGGCTTGATGGCCCGGCGGTCGTAGGTGAACAGGCCGTTCACCTCATCCTCCACATCGGTCAGCTGCGTGTATACCAGCGCCGAGAGGCCCTTTCTCAGCTGGGGCAGAATGGTCTTGAGCTGCAAGTCACGGTAGCGCCCGGTCAGCTCGGCCCGGCTTCTGACTGTGCCATAGCCGTAGGTCTTTCGGGGCGGCTCATGGCCGGGCATGGGCCACGCGATGCCTCCGTACTCGCTGAGGGCCACCGTCCGCGCTTTCGGGCGGATGCGGAGCGGATAGAAGTAGTTGTGGATGGAGTGGACATCTCCCCCGCCCCGGTCGAACCAGCCGCTGGCCTCATCCACCAGACGGGTCGGGTCGAGGGCGCGGAGGGCCTTCGTCGCTTTCTCTGCGTCGAACTGCCCCCAGCCCTCATTGAAGGGCACCCAGCATCCGATGGAGGGGTGCTTGCCCAGCGCGGCCACCGTGTCGGCCAGCTCCCGGCTGTACTCCTCCCGGCTGCGGGCGCTGCCCCGGCCCAGCAGGCCCCAGAGCAGCTTCCCGTCCGGGGCATAGCGCAGCAGCGGCTGCAAAGCGTTCGTCAGATAGGTGACGTACCACATGGGGTAGGCCCCGCCGCCGTTCACCATGTCCTGCCAGACGATGATGCCCAGTTTATCGCAGTGGTAATACCACCGCTCCGGCTCGATCTTGGCGTGCTTGCGCAGCAGATTGAAGCCCAGTTCCCGCACGGTGTGCAGCTCGTGCTCCACTGCCCCGTCGGAGGGCGGGGTGTAAAGGCCCTCGGGCCAGTAGCCCTGATCCAGCAGGCCGTTCAGGAGGATAGGCTTTCCGTTCAGGAAAAAGCGCTTGATGCCCCGTCCATCCTCTCTGCACTCCCACTTGCGGAGGGCGAAGTAGCTGTGTACGGTGTCGAACCCCTCCTCTTCGCCCTGCGTCGTGCCCACGGTCAGGTCATAGAGGAAGGGGCTGTCGGGACTCCACGGGAAGAAGTGCTCCTCGGAGATGTTCAGGGTCACTTCGCCGTCTTGGTCGGCCTCGTCGCTGCCCCAGTCCTCGGCGATGGTCACTCCTCCGGCCCGGACAGCCGCCCAGACATTTACCGCGCCGCCGGGCTTTGTGGTATGGACTCTGACCGTCACAGTCCGGGCGTCATAGTCCGGGGTGACGGTGAGGCGTTCGATATAGTTTTCCGGCACCCGCTCGAGCCAGACGGTCTGCCAGATGCCGCTCTGGGCCGGGTAGAACATCCCGCCGGGCTTGAGGGTCTGCTTGCCTCTGGCCTGTGTACCCGCGCCGGTGGGGTCTTGGACTGCCACCCAGAGGGTGTTGTGCCCCTGCGGGCGGAGCAGGTCGGTGATGTCCAGCGTGAAGGGCCAGTAGCCGCCCCGGTGTCCCCCGGCCAGACGGCCGTTGACCTCCACCGCGCAGACATAATCCACCGCCCCGAAATGGAGCAGGACCCGCCCTCCCTCGCCCGCCGGGGGCGTGAAGGCGCGGTGATAGTGGAGCCACTGGCCGGGCTGCAAGATGCGGCTCACACCGGAGGCCCTTGCCTCGGGCGAATAGGGCACGAGGATGCTGCCGTCCCACCGGGCCGGAAACTCCGGGCTTCTGGTGATGGCGTAATCCCACAGGCCGTTCAGATTCAGATAGCTGTCCCGGCGCAGGCTGGGACGGGGATATTCGGGGAGCGGATGCATTTTATTTCCTCACTTATAGGCCGCAGCCAGCTTTTCCAGCGCAGGCAGGCTGCGCTGTACCTTCTCGGTGTCGATGCAGTAGGCAAAGCGGACATAGCCCTTAACGCCGAAGGTGTCGCTGGGCACCAGCAGCAGGTCGAACTCCCGGGCCTTGAGGCAGAAGGCATTGGCGTCCTCTTCCAGCGCCTTCGGGAAGATGTAAAAGGTGCCGCCGGGGCGCTCCACCTCGAAGCCCAGCTCTGTGAGCTTGTCGTAGAGCAGGTTCATGTTCGTCTCGTAGACGGAAAGGTCGCTGGTCACGTCGAGGCACTGGGCCACGGCGCGCTGGATGATGCTGGGCGGGCAGTTGTGGCCGGTGAAGCGGGAGATCTGGGCCATCATATCCACCAGCAGCTCCTCGCCCTCACAGCCGGGCCGGACGGCCACATAGCCCAGACGCTCGCCGGGGAGGCTCAGGCTCTTGGAGAAGGAGAAGCAGGTCAGGGTGTGGGGATAGAATGCCGCCGGGTAAGGCACCTTTCTGCCATCAAACGCGATGTCGCGGTAAGGCTCATCGCTGACGAGGAAGATGGTGTGGCCGAAGGCCCTGCTTTTCTCGGTCAGGATGTCAGCCAGCCGGGTCAGCGTCCCGGCAGAGTAGACCACGCCGGTGGGGTTGTTGGGGGTGTTGATGAGGACGCAGGCGACGTTCTCGTTCAGCATCGCCTCGAAGGCGTCGAGGTTCGGCTGGAACGCCGGGGCCTGCGGGGGCACGACCTTCAGGACCGCGCCGGTGCCCCCAACATAGGGGCCGTACTCCGGGAAATAGGGCGCGAAGGTCAGCACCTCGTCGCCGGGCTTGGTCACAGCGCGGATGGCGTGGGCGATGGCTCCCGCCGCACCCGTGGTGGGGAAAATATCCTTCTGCTCGTAGGGCAGGCCGAAGGTCCCGGCCAGATGGGCCGCCACAGCGGTGCGGAAGCCCGGGTCGCCCTGACTGGGGCAGTAGCCGTGGAGGGCCACCGGCTCCTCCTCAGCCAGCAGGGTCTGCATGGTCTTGGTGAACTTGTCCGGGCAGGGCACGCTGGGGTTGCCCAGCGAGTAGTCGAACACGTTCTCATAGCCGATCTCGGCGGCGCGCTGTTTGCCATACATGAAAGTCTCGCGGATGACGCTCTTATGGCCCAGCATGGCGCGGTAAGTCTCGTTCAGCATAATCCTTTCCCTCTTTTTCTTATTGTTCCTCTTCGGGCGGGGCAGACGCATAGCTCTGCTCCACCTTTATGACACAGCAGTATTTCGGGTCCTGCTCCTTGACGAAATTGCACATCTCGGCCAGCCGGGCATCCTTATCCCCGGTGTAGCCCGCCGGGAATACAAGGTCGAAGAGAACATTGGTGTGGCTGTCTCCCGGCACGATGCGCAGGTCATGGACGGACAGGCGCGGGTCCATCTGGCGGGCTTTCTCCATCAGACGGCTGCGCAGGACGCCCACGGCGGCGTCCGATGTCACGATGGGGTCGTAGTGGATGGTGACCTGCAGGCGGTCTTTTTCCATAAATTCCCGCTCGATGTTGTCGATGATGTCGTGGGCCTCCAAGGGGTCGGCCTCCGCCGGGAACTCAATGTGGAGCGAGGCGAACTGATGCCCCGGGCCGTAATCGTGGACCATCAGGTCGTGGACGCCCAGCACGCCGGGATAGCTCATGACGGTGCGCTCGATGTGCTCCACCAGCTCCGGCGAGGGGCTTTCGCCCAGAAGCGGGCTGAGGGTATCCATCATCAGCCCCCACCCCGACCAGAGGATGAACCCGGCCACCGCCACGCCCATAAGGCCATCCAGCACATCCCAGCCCGTCAGGCGGGAGAGGACGGTGGACAGGAGGACGGCGCTGGTGGTCAGTACGTCGTTCCGGCTGTCGGCGGCGGTGGCCATCAGGGTCTCAGAGCCGATGCGCTGGCCGATGGTCTTGTTGAAACGGCTCATCCAGAGCTTGACGCCGATGGACGCCGCCAGCACCGCCACGCTGAGCCAGCTGAACACCACCGCCGTGGGGTGGAGCACCTTCAGGACCGATTCCTTCAGCAGCGAAAGCCCGATGGCGAGGATGGTGACGCAGACCACGAGGCCCGCGAGGTACTCATACCGGGCGTGGCCGTAGGGGTGCTTCTCGTCCGGGCCTTTGGCTGCCAGCCGGAAGCCCACAAGGCTCACCACATTGGAGGAAGCGTCCGAAAGGTTGTTCAGCGCGTCGGCCATGATGGCGATGGATCCGAAAAGGGTGCCCGCCGTCAGCTTGCCCAGACAGAGCAGAATATTGCAGGCCATACCCACAAGGCTGGCCAGATTGCCGTAGGCCGTGCGGACGGCGGCGTCCTTCGTGTCCTCCGGGTGCCTGATGAACAGGCGGATAAGCAGTCGTGTCATAAATATTTCCTCTCAGCAGATGTACCAATGCTATCAGTATAGCACTGCACTTTATGGTTTTAAAGCATTTCTGCAAATTTTTCGGGTGCAGAAAGCCCCCGGCGGGGAAGTTCCCTGCCGGGGGCCGAGGGTTCAGCGTGGAATGCCTTATTTATCCGAAGGCTTGCTCAGGTCGATGCTGCGGATGATCTTGCGCACGGGCAGCACGCTCTTGGCGTTCATGGACAGCTCATCCACGCCCATCCGCAGGAAGGTCTCGGTGAGGGCGGTGTCTGCGCCCAGCTCACCGCAGATGCCCACCCAGATGCCGTGGCGGTGGCCCGCATCGATGGTCATCTTGATGGCCCGGAGGACAGCGGGGTGGTGGGGGTTGAAGAACGGCTCCAGCTTTGCGTTCTGACGGTCCAGCGCACAGGTGTACTGGGTCAGATCGTTGGTGCCGATGGAGAAGAAGTCGCACTCCTCCGCCAGCTCGTCCGCGATGAGGACGGCGGCAGGCGTCTCGATCATGGTGCCCACTTCCATCTTCTCGTCGAACTTCTTGCCCTCTGCACGCAGCTCGGCGCGGCACTCGTCCAGCACGGCCTTGGCGTCCTGCAGCTCCCGCAGGCTGGTGATCATGGGGAACATGATGCTCATGTTGCCGTAGGCCGAAGCCCGCAGCAGCGCACGCAGCTGAGTCTTGAAGAAGTCCTTCCGGGTCAGGCAGATGCGGATGGCGCGGTAGCCCAGTGCGGGGTTGTCCTCGTGGTCCAGCTTCATGTAATCCACGGTCTTGTCCGCGCCGATGTCGCAGGTGCGGACGACCACCTTGCGGGGCGCAAGGCTCTCCAGCACCTGCTTATAGGCCTCGAACTGGTAGTCCTCCGTCGGGAAGTCCTTGCAGTTGAGGTAGACGAACTCGGTGCGGAAGAGGCCGACGCCGCCGGCGTCGTTCTGCTGCACCGCCCCCACATCGCCCATGCCGCCGATGTTGGCAAAGACGTTGATGGTCCTGCCGTCAAGGGTGGTGTTGGGCTTGCCCTTCAGCTCCTGTAAGAGGGCCTGCTTTTTCTGGTCCTCCTGCTGGCGCTTTTTCAGGCTCTTGAGCAGGTCGGGGGTGGGGTCAACGTAGACGCAGGCATTGTAGCCGTCCACGACCGCCATCTTGCCGTCCCAGTCGTCCTGAATGTCCTTGCACTGGATGAGGGCAGGGATGTTCATGCTGCGGGCGAGGATGGCGGTGTGGCTGTTGGAGCTGCCCTCCCGGGTGATGAAGCCCAGCAGCAGGCTCTTGTCCATCCGGACAGTCTCGGAGGGGGCGAGGTCCTCTGCCACGAGGATGCTCGGCTCGGTGCCCTGCAGCGTCGCGTTGTCCACCCCCTGCAGAATATCGAGGATGGCCTGCGCGATGTCGATGACATCGGCGCTGCGGGCCTGCAAATAGGGGTCGTCCATAGCCGCAAAGACGGCGGCCTGATTGTCTCCGGCGGTCTTGACGGCGTACTCGGCGCAGCGGTGCTGGCCGTTGATGATCTCTTTGATGGCGTCCACGAAGTCGTCGTCGTCCAGCATCATGGCGTGGATGTTGAACACCTCGGCGATGTCCTCGCCGGCCTCAGCCAGAGCCTTCTCGTAGAGGGCGGTCTGCTGGTCGATGGCCTTGGCGCGGGCATCCTCAAAGCGCTGGAGTTCGGCGGCGGTGTCGGCCACCTCAGCGGTGGAGATAACGGTATTCTTTTTCTTATAGATCTTCAGCTTTCCGATGGCAATGCCATTCAGGATGCTTTTACCGGTGCCTACCTGCATTGCATTTTCTCCTTATTTCATCGTTTTCATCTTCGTAACAAAAAGCCCCCGCAGGCATTCCCCGCAAGGGCTTCTCATCACACTGGGCGATCAGACGTTCTCGCTCAGGAATTTCTGGATCGCTTCTGCGCAGGCGGCCTCGTCGTCGCCCTCCACCTTGATGGTCACGGTGTCGCCCTGCTTGACGCCCATGCCCATCAGGGCCATCAGCTTGCGCAGGTCGCAGGTCTTGCCTGCCTTTTCGAGGGTAGCGGTGCTTGCAAAGCCCTTGGCCACCTTGACGAGCAGGCCGGCGGGACGTGCGTGGATGCCGCAGGCATCCTTAACGGTGTACTGGAATTCCTTCATGATCATTTTCTCCTTACTTCATCCGATCCTCCCGGGCAGCTCACCCTGCCCATCGGGACACAGCACTCGAACCTTCTGGCTGCTGGATGTCTATCTCTATTATAAACCTTAGTCGTTCTTTTTTCACCCTTCCATATTGCCGATTTTTTATCAAAATTTTTAGTAACATTGAACAGAATATTTTTCCAGAAATACCACTATTGCACATCTTTTCTGCTTCACCGCACTTTTTCGTGCAAAATGACACCTATTCGACAGGGTAGCCCTCGGCGTCCAGCGGCAGGTCGGTATACTGCACGGGCTGGCTCTGTGCATTTTCCGGCTCTCCGGAGGTCTGCTGCGCCTGTTCACTGGTCAGCTCTTCGTCGTGGCGCTCGCCCCAGTCCCCGCTGAAATCCTCGCCCGAGGTCTGCCGGGCCTGTTCGTCGGTCAGCTCCTCATCGTGCCGCTCTCCCCAGTCGCCGCTGAAGTCCTCGCCGGACACCTGCTCGGCCTCCTGCAACGCCATGGCGGTCTGGGCGTGCTTCAGTCCCGTGACGACGCCGGAGGGCTTTTCCAGCAGATACGCCCCGACGGCCTTCTTCCGGTAGACCAGCAGCACGCCGTAGCTGCTCACGTCGCCCCGGCTGGCGGCGGGGATGAGCGCCGTCCACTTTTCCACCGTCTTGCCCTTGTAGCGGGTGAGGTCCATCCCGCTCTGCTGCACCACCCCATTGAAGGCCGAGAAGCTGTCGTCCCACTTCCGGGGGATCTTGACCTTGTCGGCGGTGATGGACGCCCCATCTACGTCCAGCCCGTAGCCCGTGAACCACGTCTGGATGTCCTGTGCACTTTCGATCTTATTGTTCGCCGCCGCGACGGCCACCGTGCGGGTGCTGATGTAACGCCCCAGCATGGCGCTGAACACCACCAGCGCACAGCACAGTGCCCCAACGCCCACCTTCTTGACGCTTGCCTTACTCAGTGTGACCACAAACATACCCATGCCTCCCACCCATTCAGTTTTGTCCGTACAGCATACGCAAAGCGGGGCAGGATTATGCAAAAAACGGGGCCGCTTTGCAGCAGTCCCGTTTCACGGTCCAGGATTCAGTTTCCGGCGGCGGGCGTCGTGCGGTAGATGCCGAGGCTGTTGTCCGGCATCGGCATCTCCACCCGGGAGGCCCGGTCGTTCACAGCCACCATCAGGGCGGCCATCCCGGCCAGCACCGCAGCGATGATGAGCCATTTTACAAAGTCAGGCAGTTTTTTCATCAGTCACATCCTCCGTCATGCCGGGCGGCAGAGGGCGCGGGCGCGGGCCAGCAGCGCCGCCGCCTCCGGCCCGGAGAGGGCACGCACCCACGCCGGACGCTCTGCCGCGCCCGGGCCGGCGCTGTCGGCCTCGGCGAAGGTGGCGAGGCCGGTGTCCGTGCGGTCGTTCCACGCGATGAAGCCTTCCGGGGCGATGTGGGCACCGAGACGGCAGTCCAGCACCGCCGTCTTCCCCTCGGGACGCCACGGACGGCCCAGATAGACGCTGCCCGCCGGGCAGTCGGAGACGAAATCGCAGTTCCAGAACACGAAGCCCAGCCCGTCGGCTTTGCCCGACGGGGCGGTGACATAGCTGTGGGGGATGTGGTTGTCCACGGTGCGGAGGGTGCAGTTCTCGAACAGCGCGTCTCCGCCGCCAAAGATGAAATCGATGTCCCCCGCGATCTCGCATTCGGTATAGTACTGGGCCGTCGGGCGGCGGGGCGCAAGGCCCCTCGGGCCGAGGAAGCCGTCCTTCTCCCGCTCCTTTTCGGGCAGCGGGGCGCAGAAGAGGGTATCCTGATTGCCCAGCAGCTTCACCCGCCGGAACACCGCCCGGGCGCTGTCCACATAGGCCGCGACGGCCTGCCCGGCCTGTGCGCCCGGCCCGGCGTCATTCTCGATGGTCATGTCCTCCACGCAGAGCGTCCCGCCGCTGAAAAAGGCGGTGTAGCTGCGGAAGGTGTGGGTAGGGCGGCCGTCCTTGTGGGGCAGCTTTCCACCGTCGCCCCACACGAGCCGTGTCCGGTCTGCGCCCGCCCCCCGCAGGGTGATGCAGCGCTTCTCGCAGACCAGCTTTTCCCGGTAAAGCCCGGGGCCGACCTGCACCAACGCTTCCTCCTCATAAGGTACGGCCAGCACCGCCTCCGCGATGGATGCGAAGTCGCCGCTGCCGTCCTGTGCAACTGTGATCGTCAGCATGATAATCTCTCCTATGGTCAGTTGGGATACTTTTCAGTATACCCCCTTGCCGCCCAAAAAGCAATCTCAACTGTTCTCGAGCCGGAGCACCGCAGCGGTGATGTCGTCGGGCCTGCCCCGCTGGACAGCCCGGGCACGGGCCGCCTCCACCAGCTTTTTCGCCAGCAGGTCGGGGGCTTCGGCCTTGGCAGCGGAAAGCTCCAGCTGCTGGAGCACCCAGCCCGGGCCGTCTGCCAGCAGACCGTCCGACACCAGCACCACATAGTCCCCCGCCGCCAGATGCACCACCCGGCTCTGGCCGCTGACGCCCCCGAGGATACCCATGGGCAGGCTGGCTTCGCCCACGGCCCGGGCCTTGCCCCCATGGACGAGGAAGCCCGGGGCCGCGCCGGCTTTGAAGAGCCGTGCCGTGCCGGTGTAGAGGTCCACGCTGACGAGGTCAAGGGTCGCGCCGCTCTCCTCGTCGCTCTTGAGGGCCAGCGCCACATTCACCAGCCTTGCCGCAAGCTCGGCGGTAAAGCCCGCTTTCAGCAGCCGGGCCGTCAGCTCTGCGGCCAGATTGCCGTCCACTGCCGCAGGGCGTCCCGTCCCCATGCCGTCGCAGAGGATCATCTGCGCTGCCGCCGCGCTGCAGAACTGCTGCACTGCGTCGCCGGATATTTCGCCCCGTGCCGCTGCGCCCGCCGTCCCGAACACGGCCCGCAGCAGCGGCTTTTCCGCAAAGAGCAGGGTAGTCATCCCCTTGCAGGAGAGCACCTGCGGCGGCTCAAGGCTGCGGCGGCAGATGCGCCCCACCTCCCCGGCCAGCGCGGCCAGCTCCTTTTCGCTGAAGCGGGTGCGGGGCAGCGTCACCGCCGCCCGGGTGCGGCCCAGATCATCCAGCGTGACGGCGCATTCCAGCGGCGGCGTGCCCAGCTGGGCAAACAGCGCCGCCACCCGGCCCGATTTATACGGCTCGGGGCTTCCGGGACGGCCCAGCTGCTCGCTGAGGACGCCCAGCGCATCGGCCACCGCGCTGTACTGCTCGGTGAGGGCCGTCCGCATGGCCTCGGAGTGGACGCGGGCCTCCCGGCGGCTGCGGTAGAGGGCAAAGGCCCTGTCTCCCGCCGCACAGAGCGCCGCCGGGTGGATGCACCGGGCCAGCTGTCCGGGCAGAAGCATGGTCTCCAGATGGCCCCGCTCTTCCAGAATGGGGCGCAGGGCCTCCATCCCTTCCAGCGTGGCGGCGTGCTCCTGCTTCCAGCAGACCTCCCGCCGCCCGCAGTTGGCGCAGAGGCTGTCGTGGATGTTGTCGATGACCCAGCGGAAGTCCTCGCACCGGCGCGGAAAGGCGTCGTATACCTCGTTCACCGTCTCCGCCAGCGAGGAGAGACTTTCGGCCACCGCTTCCAGCCGGGTCGCGGCGGCGGAGAGGCGGGGCCGCTCGTCCCCGGGCGGGTCATCGTCCTTGGCGGCAGGGGCCAGCCAGCCCGCAGGCAGCAGGGCGCAAAGCCCCGCGCCCGCCCCGGCGCTGAGCAGGAAGCCGAATGCCCCGGCCAGCGGCTGGACGCAGAGCACCCCTGCCACACAGCCGCCTCCGTAGGCCGCAAGCCCCTCGATGCGCCTTGCCGGGGCAAGCACCGCCGCAGCGGCACACCCGCAGGCCAGCCCTGCGGCGGCAGGGGCAAGGGACGGGTCGGCGGAAGCCAGCGCCGCCCCCGTCACCCCGCTGAGGGCCAGTGCCGCCAGCGGCAGACCCTTGCAGCAGAGGGCCAGCTCTGCCGCCGCACAGACCAGCACCCCGGGCAGGAGAAGCCCGAAGCTCACCCCGCCCCATGCGGCTGCCACGGCGGCCGCCAGCAGCAGGCTGCCCATCCCCGGCTTTTCGGGCGGGAAGCGGCGGAGGCCCAGCCCCAGCGCCGCCGCCAGCAGGGCGTCCCCGCCGCAGAGCAGCAGGAGCTGAACGCCGTTCTCCTCCCCCGCCGCGAAGCAGACGGCGCTCCCCGCCAGCGTGCCGCAGCCTGCCAGCACCGCCGGGCCGAACCGGCCCGGCCAGAGCCACCGCGCAGCCACCGCCGCGCCCAGCCCGCAGAGCAGGCAGACGCTCTCCACCGTCAGCGCACCGAAGCTCCGCGCCAGCAGCCCCAGCGCCGCCCCGGCAGCCCCCACGGCAAAGCAGTCCTCCCCAAAGCCCAGTGTCAGCCCCAGCCCGAAGGGCATCAGCGCCCCGTACAACACGGCCCAGCCTCCGGCCAGTCCCAGCAGAAATGCACACCCCTGCCGCAGGGCGGGCCGTACCGCCGCCCGCGCCCGGAGCGCGCCGCCCACCGGCTTTCTGCCCACGGAGGTCTGGATGGTCCGAAAAGACACCTGCATAGAAAAATCCCCGCTTTCCGGCGGGGATCTTCTGCAATATCACGTTGTGCTGTTCTGTTTCCCACGCCTGTTGCATATACTCTAGCCCAGACGCGGCGCGGTTTTTGGCGGGGTGATGGGATGGGATAAAATCTCAGCAGAAATAGTGTGCTTCGCCAAAAAACGGCTTACCCATTCAGCTTCCCGATGGCGGCCTTCACCCGCTCGAGGGTCTTTTCGCGGCCCATCATGCAGGCGAGGTCGGTGCCGCCGCCGGGGGTGCGCTGCTTGCCCGAGAGGGCGATGCCCAGCGGGTAGAGCAGCCAGCCGTTCTTCTTGCCCAGCTCTTCGGCCTTGGCCTTGCAGGCATCAAAGACGGTGTCACGGTCGCCAAAGTCCAGCGCCTCGTCGCTCAGGACGGGCAGCAGGGCCTCCAGCGCCTCCTTGGCGGACTCGGGGGTGGTCTTCTGCTTCTTGTTGGTGTAGAGGCTCACGTCATACTCGGGCATGACGTCGAAGAAGTCCAGCTGCTCGGGGATCTCGCCCAGCACCTCGCAGCGGGGCTGAAGGTTTGCGCAGAGCAGCTTCTTGTCGATGGGGGTGTGGACGGCGCTGTCGATCCACGGCTCGGCCTTGGCAAGGAACTCCTCAGGAGACAGGCGGCGGATATACTCTGCATTGATGGCCCGCAGCTTGAGGGGGTCGAAGATGGCGGGCGACTTGGAGATGCCGTCCGGCGTCCAGATCTTGACCAGATCTGCCAGCGAGAAGATCTCCTGCTCGGCATACTCCCCCTTGGGGCTCCAGCCCAGCAGGCAGATGTAATTCAGGATGGCCTCGGTCAGGTAGCCCTTGGCCACGAGGTCCTGATAGCTGGCATCGCCGTTGCGCTTGGAGAGCTTGTTCTGGGCGTCCTTCATGACCGGCGGGCAGTGGATGTAGTTCGGGATGTCCCAGCCGAACGCCTGATACAGCAGGTTGTACTTCGGGGTGGAGGACAGGTATTCGCTGCCGCGGATGACGTGGGTGATGCCCATGAGGTGGTCGTCCACCACATTGGCAAAGTTGTAGGTGGGCATCCCGTCGGTCTTGATGAGGATCTGGTCGTCCATCTCGCTGTTGTTGACCTCGATGTGGCCGTAGACCATATCGTCAAAGCCGGTCACGCCCTCGCGGGGGATCTTCTGGCGGATGACGTACGGCTCACCGGCGGCGAGGCGCTTTTCCACCTCTTCCTTCGGCAGGTCGCGGCAGCAGCCGTCGTAGTGGGTCATCTCGCCGTGGGCGCGCTGCTCGGCGTGGAGGGCCTCCAGACGCTCCTCGGTGCAGAAGCAGTAGTAGGCCTTGCCCTCTGCCACCAGCTGTTCGGCGTACTGCTTGAACATCCCCATCCGCTCGCTCTGGACGTAGGGGCCGACGGGGCCGCCCACATCGGGGCCTTCGTCCCACAGCAGGCCGGTCTCCCGCAGGGTGTTGTAGATGACGTCCACAGCGCCCTCGACGTAGCGGCCCTGATCGGTGTCCTCGATGCGGAGGATGAAGGTGCCGCCGTCGTGCTTGGCCATCAGGTAGGTGTACAGCGCGGTGCGCAGGTTGCCAACATGCATATAACCCGTGGGCGAGGGGGCAAATCGGGTGCGGATCTTCGGATTCGGCATAATGATTTCTCCTTTTTATCTATCATAGGCAAATGAATTGCAATTATCTCTGCCTAAGTTTACCCTCTCCGGCCCTGTTTGTCAACGGAGACAGCAAAGAGGGGCGTCCCCGGAGGCGTCTGACCCTGATTTTGCGGTTTCTTTGAGAAGTTTTTGTCGAAACTCCGCGTTTCGATTGACGAACGGCTCAACTTTTTGTATACTGAGTAGGAAAGAAGTTGGCAGTTTTTTCCTGTTTTTCCTGCACAGGAACATTTTTTGCGTCTCATCGTCGCAATCAGTGCCATATCTGCCATTCTTCCGGACACACTACTAAAGGAGAAATGAATATGAAAACAACTGGCATCGTTCGTGGCATCGACTCTCTGGGGCGTATCGTCCTTCCCAAGGAACTGCGCACCAATATGCACATCGACAAGGACTCGAAGCTCGAGATCTTCGTGGAGGGCGATCAGATCATCCTCAAAAAGCACCGTCCCGCCGGCAGCTGCGACTTCTGCGGCGAGCTGGTGGCCGGCATGGCCCAGTATGAGGGCTACTGCATCTGCCCCGCCTGCCGGGCTAAGATCGCCGCGCTGTAAGCGGAAAAGGAGAATCCTCACATGAGTCAGATGACCGACTTCACCCTCCCCTCCTGCGTGCCGGGCCGGACGCTCCACGCATTCCGCTGTGTGCCGGAGGGCAGGGTGCGGGCCGTCCTGCAGCTGTCCCACGGCATGGTGGAGTTCATCGACCGGTACAAGCTGCTGGCCGAGCATCTGGCCGGGCAGGGCATCCTCGTCACCGGCCACGACCATCTGGGCCACGGCGGTTCCATCCGCACGAAGGACGACTACGGCTTCTTCGCCCAGCCGGACGGCAACCGTGCCGTCCTCAACGACCTCCACGCCCTGACCGTCCTGACCAAGCAGCTCTACCCCGGCGTCCCCTATTTCCTTCTGGGGCACAGCATGGGGTCGTTCTACGCCCGCCAGTACCTCTGCGAGTGGGGCGGCGAGCTGGACGGAGCCATCCTCATGGGCACCGGCTTCCAGCCCAAAGCTCTGGTCGCCGCAGCGAAAGCCCTCTGCCGGGTGCTGGCCGTCTTTTTCGGCTGGGAACACCGCAGCCGGCTCGTGGCCAGCCTTTCCTTCCTCGGCTACAACAAGGGCCTCGAGGGCCGCACGCCCCACGACTGGCTCAACCGCGACACCGCCGAGGTGGACAAGTACCGTGCCGACGAGCGCTGTATGTTCACCTTCACCCTGAACGCCTACTACAGTATGTTCTCCGGCATCCTGCGGCTGTACGACCCCGCCGTTCTGGCCGGAATGCCCAAGGATCTGCCCCTGCTCTTCCTCGCCGGTGACGCCGACCCTGTAGGCGAGCGCACCGCCGGAGTCCGGCGGGCCATCCAGAGCCTCCGGGACATCGGCGTCCGGAACATCGAGGCAAAGTTCTATCCCGGTGCCCGCCACGAGCTGCTGATGGAGACGAACAAAGCCGAGGTCTTTGCTGACATCTCCGCTTGGCTCGAAAAACAGCTGTGATCCGACAGCGGCTCTAGCTTTTATCGCATTTTTTCGATTTTTTGACTTGCGACAAACCAAACGCCCCCTCATCGCGGTATCGATGAGAGGGCGTTTTTTCTGTCCGGGAAGTGTTTATTTCTTCGTCATCCAGCCGTCTACTGCGGCCACGAGGGCCTTGCCCCGGCGGCCCAGAAGCTTCGGCAGCAGGATGCGGGCCATGCCCCAGACGCCGGAGAAGTTGTACAGGATGATGAGGGCGGTGATGAGGCCCGTCCAGAGGCCGTACAGCGGCGTATCGGCCAGCAGCACGAAGGCCTCGAACACCAGCGCAGCGGCGTTGACGAGGACACGGCCCGGATGGACGCGCATCCCGATCATGCCGTGGGCGTCGATGGCGCGGAGGGTGAACACCAGACCGAGGCCGAGGAAGGACGCATAGGTCGCACCCACAGGGCCCCACCACTTGATGAAGAAGTAGTTCATGATGCAGTTGCTCACGGCGCCCGCCATCATCGTGACCATGCTCCGCTGGGACTTCTTATTCACGACGTAGACGCTGTTCATGAACTGGTTGAAGCAGCTGCAGGTGGAGGCCATCACGAGGAAGGGCACGAAGTGCCACGCATAGTAATAGTTGGCCTTCATGATGTGCATGACCGGGCGGCAGAGCCAGATGATGCCCGCCGCGCAGCAGAACAGCACGCTGGAATAGGTGCGGAAGATCTGGGTGAAGAACTTGGCTCTTCCCTCCTCCTCCGTCACCGCCGACAGCTGCCATGCATCGTAGAAGATGAGGCCCAGCGTGGTGAGGATGGTGGGCAGGAAATAGCCGGTGGAGAGCAGGCCGCTCCATGCATCGCCGCTGTGGCCGTCGAGGCCGTCGCACATCTCGCGCACGAAGAACAGGTCTGAGGCGTTGATGATCCAGAAGCTGATCTGGGCCGGGATCATGGGCAGTGAGAAGCGGAGCATCTGCTTCCAGAGGGTCTTGTTGAGGCCCTTCAGCTCGATAAAGTTCCAGAGCTTTCCGGTCAGCATCAGGAAGAGCACGCTGACGAAATCGCCGCTGATGATGGCCAGCAGGTAGCCGTTCGCGCCCCAGCGGAAGCCCACCAGATAGAGCACATAGAACGCCATGGTCGCCACCGTGCAGAGCACGCCGTCCACAGCCACCAGCTTGTTCCACTGGCGGCTGCGCACGAACTGGGTGCAGAGGGTGCGCAGACAGCTCATGAGGACGTAGATATAGATGAGCAGGCCGTACTGGGCCATGTCAGGCAGGAACTGCGCCACTGGCCAGCAGAGCACGAGGATGCCGAAGCCCCCGAGGATGGTGAGCAGGCCGTTGGTGAACACCTGCTTTTCGCTGTTGCCCTTGTCGAGGCCGAAACGGATGATGGCGTTGGACATTCCCATCGACACGAAGGGGATGAGCAGGTTGGCGTACTGGCTCAGGATCTTGGACAGGCCGAGGTCGGAGATCTCGGCCATCGCATAGGTCAGAAACGGCTGGACGATGAGCGTCAGCAGCTTGGACGAAAAGCTGCTGATGGCAAAGATGATGGTGTTTCCGGCGAGCTTCGAATATTTATCGCCGCCGGCCTTTTTTTCGTTTTCCAATGACGTATTCCTCTTATTTTTCAGTGGCTTACCCTCTCAGTCAGACCCTTCCGGGTCTGCCAGCTCCCCCAGAGGGGGAGCCTTTCTGCCTCTCCCCTTGGGAGAGATGTCACCGAAGGTAACAGAGCGGGCTAGGCCGTTATCTTTTCAACAAATCTCTCCGGGCCTTCCAGTCCGGCATCAGCTTGGCCACCTCGGCCCAGAACGCCGGGCTGTGGTTCGGCTGCAAAAAGTGGCAGTACTCATGTACTACCACATAGATCTGCGCCGCCTCGGGCATATTGTAAAGCTGGAGCGCAAAGGTGATCTGGCGCTTGGCCATATGGCAGACGCCCCAGCAGCTGGTCATGCTGCGCACCTTGATGGCGGGCTTCTGCCCGTTCAGGACCCCGGCAAAGGCCGGGTAGACCTTATCGCTCATGGCCGTGAAGTGGGCCAGCGCGACATCCTTGTCGGGCAGCGACGCCTGCCGCTTCTCGCGGACGGCCTGCCGGGCCTGTGCCGCCCGTATCCAGTCCATCTGGCCGATGATATAGTGATCCGCCGCCTCCGGCGATATGCGCAGAGGGGAGCTGAGGGCCACAGAACCGTCCCGCCGGACATGAAGGTTGAAGCATTTGACCTTCTTCCGCGTCAGCTCGTAGGGGATGCCCCCGGCCACCCGCAGCGTCACGCGCCCTTTTTGCATCCGCGCAGCTCCTCAAGCGGCAGCTGGGACAGCACGACGGCGGCAAAGATGAGGGCGCAGCCCGCACTCTCCCGCAGCGAAAGGCTCTGGTTCAGCAGCAGCCAGCCGCCCAAGGCGCTGAACACGCTTTCCAGACACATGATGAGGCTGGCGATGGCGGGGTTCAGGTTTTTCTGTCCCAAGATCTGGAGCGTATAGCCCGCACCGCTGGACAGCACGCCGCAATAGGCGATGGGCAGGAGATTGGCACTAAATTCCGCCAGCGTCGGCGTCTCAAAGAGAAGCGCCGCCGCCGTGCTCTCCACTGCGACTACGATAAACTGCAAGAGGCTCAGCCTCACGCCGTCCACCAGCGGCGAAAAGTGGTCGATGGACATGATCTGGAAGCTGAACAGCACCGCGCAGGAGAACAGGATCCAGTCGCTGGTCTCGACGCCGCCGAAGCCGTTCTTCATGCAGAGCAGGTAAAGCCCCACCACGGCGATGACCATGCTGGCCCAGAGCTGGGCGCTGCCCTTCCGGCCCAGAAACAGGCCGAACACCGGCACCAGCACGACGTACATGGCCGTCAGGAAGCCCGCCTTGGCCGTGGAGGGGTTGATGGTGATGCCGATCTGCTGGGCCGCAGAGGCCGCAAACAGAAGGGTGCCGCAGACGAGGCCCGCCGTCAGCAGAGTCATCCGCTCCGCTCTTTCCTTGGGCCAGCCGTAGGCCGCGCCCTGCTTTTTGCGCAGGGCATCAAAGGCGGCCATGGTCGGGAGCAGCACGAGGACAGCCAGCCAGCTCCGCCCCGCGAGGAAGGAATAGGCCCCCATGCCGGAGCCTGCGCTCTGGGCCACGAACGCCGTGCCCCAGATGAAGGCGCAGAGCATCAGCATGAGCGAATTTTTCGTCTGTGTCTTCATGCCGCGATGCCCTCCACCTTGAGTCCGCCGTAGAGGTAGTAGCGGCTGGAATCGTAGGAGATGGTCAGCCGGTAGCTGGCCGCCGGATCCAGCCCGGAGATGACGCAGCGGTAGTTCTGGCCGTCGGTCTTGAAGTAATAGGTGCTGTCGTTGACGTACTGTGCGCCGCCGGCCACCTTCTGCCAGACGGATATTTTATACCGCTGGGTGCCCTCGGCGGTGCCATAGCCGGTGATGGTCAGGCTGCCGCCCGGGACGGTGAAATAGTCGGTCTGGCGGCTCCAGATGCCGTTGAACACAAGATTCAGGCTACCGTTCACCGCCGCCGAGGCGTATTTGGCCGAGCCGTCGGCGATGCCCTCGAGGGTGAGCGGGTCGCTGGTCAGCTCGGCCCAGCGGGTGCTGTCCTCCTCCTGCACCTCCGTGGCGGCGCTGTTCTTCAGGTCCAGCACGGTCTTTCCCGCATACGCCGCCAGCAGCAATACCACCACCGCTAGAACGAGCAGTACGATTCGCTTTGTCTTTTTCATGACTTTTTATCCTCAAAACATTGTTTTTGCACGATTGCTCACGATTGCTATAGTATACCGCATTTTTATTTTCCATACAAGGCCTTAGCCCACAGTCAGCGCGGCCAACGCCGCCCGTTCGGCGGCAGCAGGCTCCGGCTGAGCAGGCCGGAAGAGCGAATCGTACCGGTAGAGCGCCCATCCCCCCGCACCGAGACGGCGCAGGTCATCCACCTGCCGGACAAGGGCGCTGCCGGTGCACCACTGGCTCAGGCTGTCCTCGTTGGCCCCGCCGTCGCCGCTGCCCACACGGTAGGCCCCCAGCCCGAAATAGAGGGCCGTGGACGCCGCCCGGGGCATGGCCAGCCACTCGGGCACGATGTTCTCGAAGGCGAAGCGGGTGCTGCCGGACCGGAGGGTGTAGCCATAGCCCCAATAGACCTGCGGGCAGAGGTAGTCCACCACGGCATCCTCCCCCTCTGCCGTCAGCCATGCCCGGACGTCGCTGTACTGCTCCGAGAGATCGTTGTCGGGGTTGCCCTGCGGGCTGACCCCGAAGCGGAGGGTGGCATCGGCGGCTTTCACGGCGTCGTGGGCCGCCTTGACCAGCGCCGTGACATTCTGCCGCCGCCATTCGTCCAGATTTTCCGCGCCGCTGGAGGCGAACTGGGCCGCGTCCAGCGCCGGGTCGGTGGTGGGATAGAAATAGTCGTCGAAGTGGATGCCGTCCACGGCATAGTTCTGCACCAGCTCGGCCACGCCCTGCACCACATAGTCCGCCGCCTCGGGGAGAGCCGGATTCAGGTACAGCCCCTCACCCACAGCGCAGACCCACTCGGGATGGGTGTTGGCGAGGCTGCTTTCGGCCAGCACGGCGGGCATCTTCGCCGAGGAACGAAGGCGGTAGGGGTTGACCCACGCTTCCAGCGAAAGCCCCCGGCTGTGGGCCTCGGTGATGAGGACGTCCAGCGGGTCGAAGCCGGGGTCTTTCCCCTGCTCCCCGGTGCAGACATGGCTCCACGGGAAGAGTCTGCTGCGGTAGAGGGCATCCCCGAAGGGCCGCACCTGCACGATGACGGTGTTCAGCCCGATGGACAGGCAGTTGTCCATCAGGGCCGCCGCCCCGGCCCGGAAGGCTTCTTCCGAGGAGAAGTCCATCCCGGCCCATTCCAGATAGCTCACCCAGACAGCCCGCCACTCTCCTGCAGGCAGAGCAGCGTTCGGCTCTGCCTCCGGGGCAGGCACCGACAGGGCCGAGACGGTCTGCCCCCGGCGCAGCATCAGCCCCACGCCGGCCAGCGCGGCACAGCCTGCCCCCGCCAGAAAGGCCCGCCGCCCGAAGCGGCTGCGGCGCTTTTTCCGCCGCTGCGTCATGCGTCCTCCTGCATCTTGTAGAGACTCAGTGCTGCCCAGCCCCGGGCGCAGGCCAGCAGCACCCAGAGCAGATTCGTCCAGAAGCCCAGCGCGGCCATACCGCCGTACTTCGCCATCAGCAGGAAGAACAGGTGGAGGGCCTCCGCCGCACCCACCAGCTGGAGCTGGCGCTGGACGGCCATCCCCCGCTTGTACTCGGTGCTCAGCAGCAGCGGCCACGCCAGCGCCGAGCAGAGGTAGCCTGCCCAGCCGTTGACCATGTAGCTGACCATCAGCAGAACGAACACACCGGTGAAGTTCCGCTTCTCCCAGCCCGCCGAGCCTTTCTCGGCGGCGAGGAAGAGGGCCGAGATGCCCGCCATCGCAAATGCGACCTGCTCGATGAGTCCGAAGCTGTTCCCGCTCAGGACGGCAAAGCCGTTGAGCATGGAGGCTGCGGCCGACGCCAGCAGCAGGAAATACCATGTCTTGCGCGTGAATCTGAGTTTCATATCGTCCCTCCCGCCCGCAGAAAGGGCGCAGGCTCCCCATCAGTTTTTGGAATTTTTCAAATATTATAACACAATTTGGGGCGGGTTGTGTTACAATAAGGAAAACATGATTCAAATTCCATCGGAGGACATCCATGAACGCTGTTTTTTCCATCCTGCTTCTGGCCGCCATCCTCGGCTTCATCGTATTCCTGCTGGCAAAGCAGGACAAAGGCCGCCGCAGCCAGTACGGCCCCAGCGGCCTTTCCGAGTTCCGCACCGACCTGCCGCTGGACGACTGCTTCGACCGGCTCGACCAGCACAGCCCCGATGACCTTTTCGCCTACGAGTGCCGCCGGGAGAACGACGGCGGCTTCACCCTTCACTTGACCCTCCACCAGCCCACCCAGCAGCCGCTGGACACCCTCTACACCCTCCGGCTGGACCCGGGCCGTCAGACCGTCGTGACCCTCATCTTCATCCGGGAGGCCTTCGGCTACAAGGAGCCGCTGTTCCAGCCCGAGATGCTCGATGAGTTCATGCTGGGCAAGCTCGACGCCCGCCGCACGAAATAAATTCGCCCGGAGGGCTTTGCATTTCCGGATTTTTTTGGTATACTTATAGTTAGTCCACACGCGGCAGCGCGCCGCGTTCGCGGGCCAGTAGCTCAGTTGGTCAGAGCTGGCGGCTCATAACCGCTTGGTCGCGGGTTCAAGTCCTGCCTGGCCCACCACAAAGCACGAAGGTTTCGGCCTTCGTGCTTTTCTTTTTGCCCCTCCGGGCTGCTGACGCAAAAGGAGGGCGGAGAGGGCCAAAAGAGGCCGCGCGCGCGTCTTTTTTTGGCAAAAACGCTTGAAACACCTCTATTATAATGATAAACTTAAAAATATTGGAAATGTGAGGAGCATCCTATGATGAATAAAATCTCTCGCCGCTCTTTTTTGCAGGCCGCCGGCGGCGTGGCCGCTGCGGCAGCGCTGACCGCCTGCGGCGGCGGCAAGGCTGAAAGTCAGACAGAGGATGTGCGCGAAGCCGTCACCTTTATGGCACCTTATCTGGAGGTAGAAGCCTTTATTGAGCAGGTGCACAGCGTTTATCCGGAGGTGAACATCGAGGTCGTGCCGTACAGCGGCGATAACACCACCACCTGTTTGCAGAATATGTTTGCGGCGGGCGACCTGCCGGATATTTGCACTCTTTCGGTCTATAATCCCATGACCGACCTTGTGTCCAACAAGCTGCTGGACCTTTCCGGCTATGATTTTACCGACAACTATGTGGAGTCCCGCTTGCAGGATGTATTCGACGGCGGTGCCATCTATCTGCTGCCCTCGGCTTACAACTGCTACGGCATCACCTATAATAAGACCCTGCTGCGGGAACACGGCTGGGAACTGCCCAATTCTTTCGCTGAGTTGGAAGAACTGGCTGCAAAGGCAAAGGAAGCCGGGGTCGATCTCTGTCTGCCGCAGATCCAGTACCCGGGCTACGGTTTCCAGTATCTGTGCAACATTGCAGATGCCGATTTCCTTGGCACACTGGACGGCAGACTGTGGCAGAAGGATTATCTGTCCGGCGCAGCAAACGTCAGCAACACCCCCGGCATGATGCAGGCGATGGCCTATGTCCAGAAGTGGAAGGACATCGGGATGCTGAACGACTCCGGCGATGCCCTTGACGACAATGTGACCCGGCAGAGGATGACCGAGGGCAACACCCTGTTTTTGATGGGCGGCACCAATGGCATCGTGGAAGCAGAGGGCAACGCCGATAAATTCGGGCTGATGCCCTATCTCTCGGAGGACGGCACCCAGAATGTTTTTGTTCTGAAGGTGAACCGTTTCTACGGCCTGAGCAAAAAGCTGGAGCAGAACCCCCAGAAGCTGGAGGATGCGCTCAAGGTGATGCGCGTGCTTTCCACCGTTGCGGGCACCAGCGCCCTGCTTGCCGCAAGCACACTGAAAAGCAGCCTGCTGCCCTTCAAGGATGCAAAGGCAGACGACACCTACTACGCCGATGTTGCCGAAGCCATGAATGCAGGCAACACTGCGCCCTTTATCTACTCCGGTTGGGAGAACACCATCGTGACCACCGGCCTTAAAATGCTGGACTTTATCAAGGGCAATGCTACCATGGAGGAGGTCATCCGTCAGCTGGACGAGGATCAGGACAGTGTGGTGAACAACACCCCGGATGTCATCACTACCGTTACGGAGGAGCTTTCGCAGGAGGACTGCGCCCGGCTGGTGGGGCGTTGCTTTGCACAGGCCACCGGCAGCGACCTTGCGCTGGTCTCGCTGAGCACATGGATCCCCGGCAACCCCACCGATCAGAACCACCACGGCGTCGCTGCCAAGCTGTACGCCAAGGGCATTACGGACTACGACCTTTCGGTCATCCTGCCCACCGGCTGGAACCGCACCATCCAGACCGTCACCCTGACCGGCCAGCAGATCAACGACCTGCTGGCGGAGGGCTATGATGCCTACGGCAACGGCAAGGGCTACCCCTATGTGCTGGTAAGCCCGGTGCAGCCGGATGCGGGCGAGACTTATCAGGTGGCTATCTGCGGTGTGAGCGACCGGCTGGCGGCAGAAGCCGAGGTCGTGGACAGCGGCGTGGTGGGCATGGATGCCGCCAAGGCTTTCTTTGGCGGATACACCTCCATCAGCCGGGCAGATACCGCATGGAGCTGAACAGAATGGACAGGAGATACTGGATGTGAACAAGAAGAACTATCGGCAGCTGCTCTGGGGCATCGGCGTTGTCAGCCTTGCGGTCATCCTGACCCTTTTTATCGTGAGCCAGACCTACATCCAGAACCTTGTCTACCATGAGCGGCTGAGCCAGATGGAGGAAGTCACCCACCAGATGTTCCGCAGTCTGGAGGATGTGATCGACAACCACTGGGACGATGTGGATGTGCAGTGCAATTATCTGGCCTATATGCCCATGGAGACGACCGATGATCTGTTTTCTTATCTGGAAAAGCTGTCTGAACTTTCCAATTACAAGGAAAAGCAGATCGAGCTTATTGCCGTGGACTCTGCCGGACATTATTATACCGAGCATGGCCGCATGGGGCTGCTGCGGGGAATGAGCTATCTGGAAAGCGCGCCGGAGCGGGTCAGCTACGTTTCCAACTCGCTGACCGAGGACGACTCCCGGATGGTGTTCCTGAAACAGCTCCCCACCCCCATCACACTGCAAAGCGGAGAGAAAGAGATCACCCTGCGCTACTTTGGCATCTCCCAGTGCATGACCCAGCTGAACGATTATTTCCGCTGCGACGCCTACGAAAATAACAACAGCGTCTATGTGCTGGACAACAACGGCTTCAAGCTGTTCAACGCCAATGAGACTGAGCTGCTGAAGGGGCACAACGTATACACCGTGCTTTCCCAGATGTCCTATCTGCACGGTTCTTCCTTTGCGGAGGCAAAGGAGCGGCTTACCCGCACAGGCTCCTGCTATTCCAACGCCGTGCTGGACGGAACCGAGTATTTCTACGCCCTGAAGCAGATGAAAAACGCCCAGTGGACACTGGCTTTTCTTGTTCCGGCAGAATATGTGGCCGTGAATACGCAGAAGCTGGTCAACATCGTCATGGTCATCATCATCGTCATTGCGCTGGCGTTCTCGGTCGTAACAGTTTTCGTTGGCTGGTTTCTCCTGCGGCAAAAGCAGCAGCAGGAGCTGCAGGCAGAAAAAGAAGCGAACCTCCGTCTGGAACAATACAACATCCAGCTGACGCAGGCAAACGACGAGCTGCGGCGGGCACAAGACATTGCCGCAGAGGCGCTGCAGTCTGCCGAGCGCGCCAGCAAGGCCAAGACCGACTTCCTCTCCAATATGTCCCACGACATCCGCACCCCCATGAACGCCATCGTCGGTCTGACCGCTCTGATGGAGAACGAGCTGGACGAGCCAGAAAAGCTGGCAGATCACCTCGGCAAGCTGAAAAGCTCCGGGCAGCTGCTGCTGGACATCATCAACAATATTCTGGACATGAGCCGCATCGAGAGCGGCAAGACCACCCTGACCATCGAGCCGATGGACCTTTCCCATCAGCTCGACCAGCTCAACACGATGATTTTCTCACAGGCGAACGTGAAGAAGCAGACCTTCACCGTCTCCACCCACATCCAGCACAAAAACCTGCTGGCAGACCCCACCCGGCTGAATCAGGTGCTGATGAACATCCTCTCCAACGCGGTCAAGTATACGCCCCAAGGCGGACACATCCGGTTCGAGGCCGAGGAGCTGCCCCGGAACGACCACTACGCCAAATACCGGTTCATCGTGCAGGATGACGGCATCGGCATGAGCGCGGCCTACCAGAAGACCCTCTTCGACCCCTTTACCCGGGAGGAGAAATCCGGCACCAACAAGGTGCAGGGCACGGGCCTCGGCATGGCCATCACCAAGAGCATCGTAGACCTGATGGGCGGCACCATCCGGGTGGAGAGCGCCACCGGCAAGGGCACCCGCTTTGAGGTCGTGCTGGAATTTCCCATCGACGCCGAGGCGGACAAGGTGCAGACGGCGCCGGCTCTCCCGGAGGAGGCCGAGGCCGTCTCGCCCCTGTCCGGGATGAACTTCCTCTGCGCCGAGGACAACGCCATCAACGCCGAAATTCTGGAGCTGCTGCTGGAGACCAAGGGTGCGCGCTGCACCATCTGCTCCAACGGTCAGGAGATCGTGGACGCTTTCGCCAGCGTCAAGCCCGGCGAGTACGACATGATCCTGATGGACGTGCAGATGCCCGTCATGGATGGCCTCGAAGCCACCCGCCGCATCCGCAGCGGCGAAAATCCGCTGGGACGCACCATCCCCATCCTCGCCATGACCGCCAACGCATTCCTTGAGGATATGCAGAAGAGCCGGGACGCCGGGATGGACGAGCATCTGTCCAAGCCGGTGGACATCAACGCACTGGAGCAGACGGTAAAGCGCTTCCGCATTACCCCCCCCCCCGAAAATAAATAGTGGAATCGCACGGTTTCGCAGATGACCGACACTCACGACCTAGCAGGGCCGCCCATTTGCGGCCCAGCTCTTTTTTTGTGAGAGAGCAATCATGATGAATCAAAGTATTGGATGGTATTGCGTATGGAACAACAGCCAAATAAAATCAAGCCTATGTTGCTATCGGCACTTGCCCAATTGAGCACCTGCCTGATCGTCTGGAATTTTCATATTCCAAATCCAAATATCCTGCTTTTTGTTGTTCTTTCTGCTGTGCTCGTGAAATACGGCTATGCAGCAGGAATCGTAAGCGGCCTCATTGCATTCCTATACTCCGCGTTTTTCTTTTCTACCGACCACAGCTTTTTTCTTTACACCTCTTTGAACCTTCAAAAGCTCATCGTGATCGGCCTTGGTATCGCTGCGAACATTCTGCTGATCGGTCGCCTGCAATGGCAGTTCGAGCGCTCCAGCATGGAAGAGATGCAGGCCGAAGCCGAGGAAAAGCTTCAAGAAACAACAGAGAGCTACCGTGCAAAACTTTACTACGATGTCTTGACTGGCGCATACAACCGCCGCTACTATGAGGATATCGCATCCCGTATCGTCGGCCCCGCAGGCATCGCGCTGATGGATGTGGACGATTTCAAAATCTGCAACGACACCTATGGGCATTACGCCGGTGATATGGCGCTGAAAGCGGCAGCCGCCGCCATCCGCTCCTGCATCCGGGATTCCGACCTGCTCATCCGCTACGGCGGGGACGAGTTCCTGCTGGTGCTGCCCGGCATTCCGGGCGACATCCTGCAAGCCAAGCTGGAGCAGATCAGAGCCGCCGTGCAGCAGGCTACTGTACCCGGTTATTCGCATTTTCGCCTCTCACTGAGCATCGGCGGAACGATGCAGGCCATCACCGACCCGATGGAGAATGCGGTTCGCCGGGCAGACCGGCTGATGTATCAGGCAAAGTGCCGCAAGAATGCCGTCACGGTGGAACTCCCCGAAAACGCGCTGACCGCGCAGGAAGAACTGGTGGAGGAGAAGCCGCAGATTCTTCTTGTGGATGACTCTGAAATGAACCGCCTCATCCTGGCCGAAATCCTGCAAGGCGACTATCGTATTCTGGAAGCAAAAGATGGCCGGGAATGTATGGATGCCTTGCAGGCCGAAGCCGGGAACATCGCACTGGTGCTGCTGGACATCAATATGCCGGTCATGGATGGCTTCGAGGTGCTCAAGGCCATGAACGCCAACCACACCATCGAGGACATCCCGGTCATCATGATCTCCAGCGATGACTCTAACGCTGTAATTCGGAAGTCCTATGAACTAGGCGCGAGTGATTATGTCAATCGACCTTTCGATGCACGCATCGTGTACCGCCGCGCGACCAACACCATCAAGCTGTATGCCAAGCAGCGGCGGCTGGTGAAGATGGTGTCCGACCAGATCCGCGCTCGTGAAAATAATACGGATACGCTGGTGGGTGTGCTGAGCCATATCGTAGAGTTCCGCAACGGCGAAAGCGGTGCTCATGTGCGGCATATCCGTATCATCACAGAAATGCTGCTCCACCGTCTATTGGAGATCAGCAACAACTACTCGATTTCTGCAGAACAGCAGGATCTGATTCCTCTGGCCTCTACCCTCCACGACATCGGCAAGATCGGCATCGACGAAAAGATCCTCAACAAGCCCGGCAGGCTGACCCCGGAGGAATTTGAGGTCATCAAGACCCACAGTATGCTGGGCGCGGAGATGCTGCAAAAGCTGGAAAATTTCGGCGAGGAGCCGCTGCTGCAGACCGCCTACGAGATCGCCCGCTGGCACCACGAGCGCTGGGATGGCCGGGGCTACCCGGATGGGCTGAAGGGCGACGACATCCCCATCAGCGCACAGCTGGTCGCGCTGGCCGACGCGTACGACGCGCTGACCAGCGAGCGCTGCTATAAAAAGGCTTTCTCCCACGAGAAAGCGGTGCAGATGATCCAGAACGGCGAATGCGGCGCGTTCAACCCGCTGCTGCTGCAATGCCTGACGGACACACAGGACGAACTGAACGAAAAACTGCATCCGCAGATGCAGGAAAAACAGGAGAAGGAATGAAACACAGAATCTCACGCCGTGCATTCCTGAACGGATGCACGCTGCTGGCGGCAGCTGCTGCCGTAGGCAGTCTGACTTCCTGCGGAGGAAAGGAAGCAAAAGACCGCGGTCTTGCACAACTCGTTGTGGGAAGCGACACCTACCCGCCTTATATCTATCTGAACAATGAC
>OLEF01000028.1_pt1 | contig 77653 bp, 52 predicted proteins | sample 1602171 | NCBI WGS metagenome assembly OLEF01 (sample SAMN02675048, study PRJEB24791) | human gut metagenome, SKBSTL034 | isolation source: stool | host: Homo sapiens | place: USA
CGCGACCCCAACCTTGGCAAGGTTGTGCTCTACCAACTGAGCTATTTCCGCAAATTATACCGCTTAGCAGTAGCGTTTTCTCTCAAACGCGGTGCAAAAGTACAACACGTTTTGGAAACAACCAAATGTTTCGCCAACTTTTTTGCATTTGATAGCCGAAAAGGGTTGTTTCTACTCTCGTCAAGAGCGGATCAGCGGGGAGGGAATCCCTGCAAATGGTTGCGCGGGGGACTCCTTATATAAAAGGAGAAGGACGCCGTACGGCCGGTGTGTGGTGGAGTGTGTAAATCGCTCCCTTTGTGTTTGCCTTGGTTCCTTTCTTGTTTATAACCTTGCTGATTTCCATTCATTTGTGCACACTTCGTTGGTTCTTTTGAGCAGAGCGATACATTTTCCGATAATTCTTAGTTCGATTATTGGATTGTTACATAGAAATAAACTATATTTGCCTTCGCTTTCAGCACTTCTACGAGTAGTATAGTTCGTTGACTGGTTAAGGAGTAATCCAAATCCTGTTGTAATGAGCTGTTTCTACCTGTTTGAGTGATACGTACCGGCGAGTGTGCGCCCTTCTTTCGGTCATTTTTGACTGTTACAGGACGCGGTACACTTGTTATACAACCAAAACCTATGCGTGTAGCACGCGCGTGACGACTACGCAGCGTGTTTCGACAACCTAACGAGCGGGGTTGACTATTTTCCCCGACACAGAAGGCTCGTCGAACCAAATCTTAAGCCGTCCCTGTCCTTCATATCCTATGTATTAGGACTTCGGTAGGACATTCCGCTTTCTCTCCTTATGGGGCTGACCCTTAACAAGTCGCCTTCAACGGACAGTAGTGGATGAAAAATCTTTCCAATCTCTTATGGTATATGGCCACAAGGCGCATTTTCCCACCGATAGGGGGAAGACTGTCTGCATACAGTCCGTGCTTCATGCCCGTGAACTGTTCTTTGCTTCCGCTTTTCCCGTAGACTTTCCGCTTGCGGTGGTCTTTGCGGAGGAATGTCGCCTTTTCGTGGAACGAGCAACCCTGTCTGCTGTAAATCGAGGGGGAACTCTTTGGATTTCCACCTTCTTTTTCTCGGCAGGCTATCCTTCACTAGGGTGGTTCGACCTTGCTTTTCGTGAAAAAGAGGGTTTCGCCAGGGTGGTTCGACCTTGCTTTTCGTGAAAAAGAGGGTTTCACCAGGGTGGTTCGACCTTGCTTTTCATGAAAAAGAGGTTTTCACCAGGGTGGTTCGACCTTGCTTTTCATGAAAAAGAGGTTTTCACTAGGGTGGTTCGACCTTGCTTTTCGTGAAAAAGAGGTTTTCACTAGGGTGGTTCGACCTTGCTTTTCGTGAAAAAGAGGGTTTCATCAGAGTGGTTCGACCTTGCTTTTCGCCAAAAAGATAGTTGCCACTGGCTGAAACTCCCTCCATTCGCTTGAGAGCAAGGATGCTACGCGAAGAACGCTCGTGCGTTTGGCATATCAGATGGCTTCACCCGCATGAGTTAACTTGCAGGGAAGTGACAGCAAGCTTCAACTTAGGTGTGAATGTAGCTGTCGTAGCCGAGATTGGAAAAAATAGGTACGTGACATCCACCTTTTCTGTTACTATAACCCTATTGTAGTATAGAGGGTCATTTTCAACCAGCGTATTCGTCTCCTTCAGCAGCCTTTTCGAGAAAGGTTCTTGGGATGCGTCACGAGCAGAAGATGAAAGCTCTTACAGGCAACAACCGCGTGTTGGGTTACACCGCATGACCAGCCTGAAAGGAAAACAGATTTGCGGTAAAATCTAATATTTTATAGACATGATTTTCAAAGTCAATTTAATTTCTAAGCGTACGATGGTCAACGACCAGCACAATGCGTTGATGGGTGAGTGCATGAAGCACTTGGACAAGGTAACAACCGAGAATGCGAAGTACAAGGAGGCGTATGACGCTTTCAAGGCCGCCTTCGAGGAGGAAGAGAAGTACTACAAGTTGGGAACAAAGAATCCTTATACGGAGTCTTTGAACAAGGAGTCGAAGTACCGTGTATTCCTATACAACGGGCTGAGACAGTACTTGGAACTTCAGATTAGTGTAGGCTTCGCAACTTCGGCATCCGCTCAGAAAGTGTTGGATCTACTCGACCTCTTCAAGGTTGAGATGAAGAAAAACGTTATGGGGCAGGGAGCTGCCATGCGTAACATTTTGACCAGCCTGGCAGAAGAGGAGTACCAGACGGCACTTACCGAGACCAATGCCACGTTCTTCTACACGAAATTGGGTGAAGCTGATAAAAAGGTAGAAGAATTATTGGTGGCACACCGTGCGTTTAATCGCGACTGGATGGCAGAGGCCCTGAAGAAAGCGCGCCAACGTATGGACGAGGCTTACGATGAGATGGCCAACTGTCTGAATGGTGGAGCGGTCATGTTTGGTGAGCCGTTTATCACCGCCATCAAGGATTGGAATTCGAGCATTGACGCGTTCAAGCTTTCAAAGAAGCGCAGCGACGCGATGCGTAAGAAGGCGAACGAAACGGAGGCGAAGCCTGGTGACCCGAACGCCAATCAGCAACCCAAGCCTGACGGCAACCAAACGGCTGATCCGAATGCTAATCCGAAGCCCGGACAGGAGGGTCATGCGCCGCAGGACCCGAATGCACCCAAGCCGGATAACCCGAATGATTCCACGGAAGGAAAACCCAGTGGCGACACGACCACAGGAGATAACACCCATACTGGAACCAATTCGCCGACGCAGGGAGGAGATGGCAATCAATCGGAACAGAACAATTCGAACTCGATTATTACCCCCGCTGTCCCTGAAAAGCAAAATCAAGCAACGAAGTAACGTTTTCCCCTTTGGGTTGACATGATGAAGATGCCCCTTGAGCCATCAAGTGGGCATCTTTTTTTGTGCGTAAGCGAAGGGAGGTAAGGTACGGATGGGGGAGGGGATGGTTGGGAGGGGAGAGAGGAGATGGGCTACATTGGGGCGATAACTCTTGTGAGCTACCACGTCTTTCCCATCCCTCACCACCCCTAATCTATACGGCGCACTTACCTTATATAGCCTTTCGCTACGTATTACACTCCGCCAGCATCTGCTTCCCAGGTGGATGCGCCCCTTAATTCTCTCTCGCAACCCTGCCAAAATGAAAAGCACCTTTCCATTTTGGTAGGGTCTTCTTTTCCCCAGTTCCCACGAGAGTACGACTTAAGTCGTTGATATATAGAGCGAAAGCGGGGAAGAGACGAGTTTGGCACGCAGATTTCTTATAGAAGGGCGATAACATGATGTCAAATTTAGTAATTACACAAACAAAGACGTATGACGGAATTAGTTTCAATTGGTTTTCTCGTTTGCCTGGTGAGCGGCATCGGCTGCTTCTGGCTTTTCAACAAATGTGTCGAATGGTTTGATAAGATGTAACAGAGCGACTTGCTCGCCCCCTTACAGGAATCACACAAAAAACAACACGTAAACATGTACACTGCATTATTCATCATTAGTTTGCTGCTCTTTGGGTACCTTCTCTACGTACTCATCAAGCCCGAAAAGTTCTAAGCACCCCATCGTAGATGCTCGATGCGAAGTAAAAGAGTGGCAACAGCCCGTCGCACCGCCCGCGCGGTAAGCCCCGCCGCCGAGGCCACTCTTCCAGCAACTGATCACAACTAACATCAGTCACAAGAAAGAAATCGTATGAATACTGAAATATTAGGAGTACTGCTCCAAATTGTCCTCCTCGTGGGACTGAGTTACCCCCTGGGAAAATACATAGCCCGCGTCTATAAGGGTGAAAAGACTTGGTTAGACTTTATGCGTCCCGTCGAACGCTTCATGTATCGCTTGAGCGGCGTCGACCCCGATAAAGAGATGAACTGGAAACAGTTCCTGCGCGCCCTGTTGACCGTCAACCTTTTTTGGTTTCTATGGGGCATGGTGTTGCTCGTCATGCAAGGTGTGTTGCCACTCAATCCCGACCAAAACCTCGGACAGAGCGCCCATCAGGCCTTCAACACCTGTATTAGTTTCATGGTCAACTGTAACCTGCAGCACTACAGCGGCGAAAGCGGCTTGACCTACCTCACACAACTCTTTGTCATCATGCTTTTCCAGTTCGTCACCGCTGCCACAGGTATGGCTGCGATGGCCGGCATGATGAAAGCATTGGCCGCAAAGACAACGCAGACCATCGGTAACTTCTATCGTTACCTCATGCTCAGCACCACCCGCATCCTGCTTCCCCTTTCCCTCCTTGTAGGTTCGATCCTCATTGTCGAAGGCACCCCGATGGGATTTGATGGAAAGATGGAAATCACGACACTTGAGGGGGTAAAGCAGTATGTGTCACAAGGTCCCACGGCTGCCATTGTCGCCATCAAGCAGTTGGGTACCAACGGCGGCGGCTATTTTGGTAGCAACTCGTCTCATCCTCTTGAGAATCCCACGTATCTGACCAATGCCCTCGAGTGTTGGAGCATCCTGATTATCCCCATGGCCATGGCTTTTGCCTTTGGTTTCTATGTCAATCGCCGCAAGTTGGGAGCCTGCATCTATGGCGTGATGCTCTTTGCCTACTTAGCAGGTGTCGGCATCAATGTCAGCCAAGAAATGGGCGGCAATCCCCGTATCGACGCCATGGGCATAGCACAAGACGGTGGCGCCATGGAGGGCAAGGAAGTGCGCATCGGTTCGGCAGCCACCGCCCTATGGAGCGTTACCACCACGGTCACTTCAAACGGTTCGGTCGATGGTATGCACTCCTCCACGATGCCCCTTTCGGGCGCAGTCGAAATGCTCAACATGCAGATTAATACCTGGTTTGGCGGTGTAGGTGTGGGTTGGATGAACTACTTCACCTTCCTGATCATTGCCGTCTTCATCAGTGGACTCATGGTAGGCCGTACGCCCGAGTTTATGGGACATAAAGTCGAGGCACGCGAAATGAAGATTGCCTCCATCGTGGCTCTCCTCCATCCGTTGCTCATACTCGTCGGCACTGCCCTTGCCGCCTACCTCTACGTGCACGCTCCCGCCTTCGTCGAGAGTGAAGGAGGCTGGCTCGCCAACCCCGGTTACCACGGCCTGAGTGAAATGCTCTACGAGTTTACCTCGTGTGCCGCCAACAATGGTTCAGGTTTCGAGGGTCTGGGTGACAACACCTGGTTCTGGAACTTCTCTTGCGGCATCGTGTTGATCCTTAGCCGCTTCGTGCCCATTGTCGGCCAAGTAGCCATTGCCGGTATCCTGGCCCAGAAGAAATACATCCCCGAGAGTGCCGGCACCCTCAAGACCGACACCGTTACCTTCGGTGTGATGACCTTCGTTGTCATTTTCATCGTAGCTGCGCTCTCCTTCTTCCCCGTTCACGCACTCAGCACGTTGGCAGCGCATTTGAGCCTTTAACCCCTCTCCTTTTGCGGGCGAGGAGGGGCACCCCGTGCAGTGCAATCCTTGCCGCCAGCTCGAGGACGTTATGCTCCTGTGTCTGTCCCTTCTTGCCTGTCGAAGGAATTCCATACATCCACTTTAATAACATTCATTCTATGAAACCCCATACCCCCGCTTCTTTGTTTCAGAAGGAGCAAGTCATAGCCAGTGTCAAGCAGTCGTTTGTCAAGCTTGATCCGCGCGTGATGATCAAGAACCCCATTATGTTCGCCGTTGAACTCAGCACCCTGCTGATGCTCCCCGTGACCATCTATTCAGCCTTCAGCACCGAGCAAGGTTCGTTTGCCTACAACGCCTGGGTATTTTTCATCCTCCTCATCACCCTGCTCTTTGCCAACTTTGCCGAAGCCATCGCCGAGGCACGCGGTAAGGCCCAGGCCGACAGTTTGCGCAAGACGCGTGAGGAAACACCTGCTAAGCTCCTCGTCGACGGCAAGGTGAAAACCGTCAGCAGTTCTTCGCTCAAGAAGGGTGACGAATTTGTATGCGACGCCGGCGACGTGGTACCTGCCGATGGTGAAATCGTAGAAGGTCTCGCCTCTATCGACGAGAGTGCCATCACGGGCGAGTCCGCCCCCGTCATCCGGGAAGCAGGTGGCGACAAGAGCAGCGTGACGGGCGGCACCAAGGTACTCTCTGACCACATCCGCGTACGTGTCACCGCACAGCCCGGTAGCAGCTTCCTGGACAAAATGATTGCCCTTGTCGAGGGAGCTTCACGCCAGAAGACACCCAACGAGATAGCCCTCACCATCCTGTTGGCCGTATTCACCCTCGTCTTCCTTATTGTCTGCATCACGTTGAAGCCCTTTGCTGACTACACAGGAACCGTCATCACCATTGCTTCCTTCCTCTCCTTGTTCGTCTGCTTGATTCCCACGACCATCGGCGGCTTGCTTTCCGCCATCGGCATTGCCGGCATGGACCGTGCGCTTCGTGCCAACGTCATCACCAAGTCGGGCAAGGCCGTTGAGACCGCAGGCGACATCGACACCTTGTTGCTCGACAAGACCGGAACCATCACCATCGGTAACCGCAAGGCCACTGCCTTCTATCCCGTAGAAGGAATTCCCGAAAAGGATTTTGTAGAGTTCTGCCTCTTCGCCTCTATTTCAGACGATACTCCCGAAGGTAAGTCTATCGTAGAGTTGGCCCACCGGCAAGGCATGCGTGTACGCAGCTTGCGCACCGAAGGTTCGCAGCTCATCCGCTTCACCGCCGAGACCAAATCATCAGGTATCGTGCTCCAGGATGGTACCGAGATACGCAAGGGGGCTTACGACACGATGGTCACCCTCGCCCAGGAAGCTGACAACGTCTGTCCCGACTCCGTCATGGAACGCGTAGTCCAGATTACGGCTAACGGCGGTACGCCCCTCGTGGTCAGTGTCAATCGCGAGATTGTCGGCGTGGTCGAACTGCAGGACGTCATCAAGCCCGGCATTCGTGAACGCTTCGACCGTCTGCGCAAGATGGGTGTCAAGACTGTGATGGTCACGGGCGATAACCCCCTGACCGCGAAATACATTGCCGAGAAGGCCGGTGTAGACGACTTCATTGCCGAGGCCAAACCCGAAGACAAAATGAACTACATCAAGCGCGAACAGGCCGAAGGTAAACTCGTAGCCATGATGGGCGACGGTACGAACGATGCTCCCGCGCTTGCACAAGCCGACATCGGGGTGGCCATGAACAGTGGTACGCAGGCAGCCAAGGAGGCCGGCAACATGGTCGACCTTGACAACGACCCGACCAAGCTCATCGAGATTGTCGAGATCGGTAAGCAGCTGCTCATGACACGCGGCACGCTCACCACTTTCTCTATCGCCAACGACGTGGCCAAGTATTTTGCCATCGTCCCCGCCCTCTTTATGGTCTCCATTCCCCAACTCGCAGCCCTCAATGTGATGCAGCTTCACTCCCCCGAGAGTGCCATTCTCTCAGCCGTTATCTTCAACGCGCTGATTATCCCTGCCCTCATCCCGTTGGCCCTGCGCGGCGTGAAATACAAGCCCATCGGTGCCAGTGCGTTGCTTCGTCGCAACCTTTTGATTTACGGCCTGGGCGGCATCTTGGTTCCCTTCGTCGGTATCAAACTCATTGACCTCGTAGTGGGCCTCTTCTTCTAACCAACTCCTTATCCTCAAACGAATATGAAACGTTTCTTCAATGCTTTCCGCTTGACGCTCGTCTTTAGCGTCTTCCTCTCTATCAGTTACGTACTCGTGCTGTGGGCTGTGGCCCAATTGGTCGGCCCCAACGCAGGCAATGCCGAGGTCGTAGAACTCAACGGCCGCGTGGTCGGTGCTGCCAATGTGGGCCAGGCCTTTACCTCCGACCGTTACTTTTGGGGTCGTCCCTCGTGTGCGGGCAACGGTTACGAAGCCGACAAGTCGGGCGGTAGCAATAAGGGCGTGACCAACCCCGAATACTTGGCCGAAGTAGAGACGCGCATCGATTCCTTCCTCGTGCATCACCCCTACCTGCAGCGCAGCGAGGTACCCGCCGAGATGGTGACGGCCAGCGGTTCGGGTCTTGACCCTCACATTACGCCCGCCTGTGCCGAAGTACAGGCGCGGAGAGTCGCAGAGGCGCGCGGCATGGACCTTGCGCAGGTGAAGGAGATAATTCGCAAGACAACCGAAGGTCCCCTGCTCGGACTCTTTGGTACGGCCAAGGTCAACGTGCTGAAACTCAACGTGGCACTCGATAAGGCTGCGTAACGAAGACAGGCGAAGGGAAATGGGTCGACGTCGGGAGTTCTGCATAGAGGTCATCACCGGACACGGTTCATGGAGTTTAGGTGCTCGGCATGACGTTCGGCTTTGAGTGGAAGGCTGCCCAGACAATAGAAAGATTTGGGATAACCCTGGGGTAGCTAACCCTTCGCTTTCGATCACGAGTTACTCGCGGGTAGCTCGTCACTACACGGAGCGCGGTAGGCGTGTGAGCGCATCTGACATGCTTAAAGGAAATGGGGCAGAGAGGCCACAGCGCCTGGGGGACAACTCCCTTCGCGCCGCAGCGGCGGCAGACGCTCCACTTTTATACTACGCGACAAATTCCTCATTAGCTAACACACAGGAGAGGGTAGGGTGTCACCCCGTCAATGGGTCACGAGCCCGGGCGCGGTTCACTTTTTCCCCCTCTTGCAACAACTCAAACAACCTGCTATTTTCATTCATCATCACTTTATGAAATCATTTTTACTCGCAGCCTGCCTGGGAGCCACCGCTTTCACGGCACAGGCTCAGGACAAGTTTACCGTGAGCGGCAAAGCCGACCTTGTGAGCAATTACGTGTGGCGCGGTATCGATCAAGGTTCTGGTTTCTCTGTACAACCCCAGCTCGGGCTGTCGTACAAGGGCGTATTTCTCACCGCATGGGGCAGTCAGAGCCTGACCAGAGGCGACGCCCAAGAGTTTGACCTCACGCTCGGTTACACCTGGCGCGGCCTCACGGTGCAAGTGGCCGACTTGTGGTGGGGCGGCCTCTCTCAACCCTATGGTTACTATAAGCACGGCCCCAAGAACAATCCCCTCGACGGCGGTCACCATTTCGAAGGCACGGTAAGTTATCGCATCAGTGACAAGGTGCCCTTGACCCTGAGTTGGAATACGTGGTTCGCGGGTGCGGACGTACGTCGTGCGAACGGCAATCGTTGTTTCTCGACCTACATCAATGCCGCTTACGACGTAGCTTTGCCCGCCGCCATCACGCTCACCCCCTCCGTCGGATTTACTCCCTGGCGCGGTTATTATCACGACAAGGCCGCCGTGACCGATATCTCGCTCAAGGCTGCTCGCGACATGGCGTGGAACGATAAGTTCACCCTCCCCCTCTCGGTACAGGTAGTCGTTTCGCCTCCGCGTGACCACGTTTATTTGGTAGCGGGTGTTTCGGTAGGATTTTAATGCTCCGCATCCGTACGAGAATGAATATCTTTGGGCCCTCAGCCCCCGCCCTGCATAGCAGACGTATGATTCCTCTCTGTGGCAGCCCCCCTCGGCTGGCATGGAGAGGTCGGGCGTTGGATATATAATGTGTGATGAGAGGGAAAAGATGATGTAAGGTCGCGGTAGGGCGGCCCCATTGGGTAGTGATTGAAAAGGACCGCGAAGGAAGTTACGTTCGCCTATGGTCGCGGCATGCCGCGACCGTACATCCTCTTCGCCGCGCCCACTGCGCCCATTATCATTTTTCCCAACCATATTCCCCTAACCCCTAACACCCATCCCCATGACCCATTCCCCAGCTCACTTCCTCAATCTTATTCGTCGCTCGCAGCGCGGCAAGTTTAAACTCTACATCGGCATGATTGCCGGAGTAGGGAAGACCTATCGCATGCTGATGGATGCACACGAATTGAGAAAAGAGGGGGTCGACGTACAGATAGGCTACGTTGAAACCCACGGACGACCCGACACCGTGCGCGTGCTCGAAGGACTCCCCGTCATTCCGCGACAAAAGATATTCTATAAAGGAAAAGAAATCGAGGAAATGGACCTCGATGCCATCCTGAGGATACATCCCGAAATTGTCATCGTGGACGAACTCGCCCATTCGAATATAGAGGGCAGCCGAAACGAGAAACGATGGCAAGACGTGATGGAACTGCTTGAGGCAGGAATCAATGTGCTCTCGGCCGTGAACATACAACACATCGAGAGCCTGAATGACGAAGTGCATGACATCGTGGGACTCGAGGTGAAAGAACGTGTACCCGACAGCGTGCTGCGCGAAGCCGACGAGGTGGTGAATATCGACCTCACGGCGGAGGAACTCATCGGACGACTGAAGGCAGGAAAAATCTACCATCGGGATAAGGTGCAAACGGCGTTGGACCACTTCTTTAAGACCGAAAACATCTTGCAACTGCGCGAACTAGCCCTCAAAGAGGTGGCGTACAGCGTTGGGTTGAAGGTGGAGAATGAGGTTGCTACCTCGCCCACAGAAAAGGTGACGGGCGTGGTACGGCTACTGGTGTGCGTGAGCAGCAACAGCGCGACGCAACAAACGATTATTCGCAAGACGGCACGTATCGCGGCGCGCTATGATGCCGAATGGGTGGCCCTCTACGTGAAGACGCCGCGCGAAGCAGACGACCGCATATCGTTGGCGAACCAACGTCACTTGATGAGCCACCTTGAACTGGCGGTGCAATTGGGCGGCAAGGTGCGCGAAGTTGAAGCGAAGACGGTGTGTGAGGCGATTATGGAGAGTTGCCGAACGGAACACATCACGATGGTGTGTATGGGGCAGCCGTCTTTCTCCCTCCCTCGTTTGTGGTTTCATAGCAGTGAGTACCGCAAGTTTCTCGCTGTCATGAAGGAACTGAAGATAGACCTGGTGGTGATGGCATAGGGCGTTCATGTAGGGATTGAAGTGGCGAAGTTTAAGGGAGGGGGAGTCATGCTGAGCGATTGGAATGGAGAAGATAGAAGTCTACGGGTGGAGTGATTCGTTACTCTGTTCGCCATTTGCCTATTTCCTCTCCTCTTCGATTCTTCATTTTTTCAATTATTCCCTTTTCCATCCCCCCTTTATAATAATGATCTCTTTCGTTCGTTAGCTCTCTACGTTCTAGCGTATGTATAGAGCTTGGCTTTTGCACTCAAGTGCGATAGATAGAAATACAAAATACTGACATAAGTACCCTTCGAGAAGATGAACATCAAAGAAAGGCTGACCTTTACGGTTGGCACCCTCGTAGCCATGATAGTGGCATTGGTCGCATTGACCACCATTAGTTTGCAGATATTGACCGCTACCGAACCCGACTCTCCTGCGGCTGAGTATGGGTTGACGCGCGCCTTGTTGCTCGTCGGCGTATTTGGTGGATTGTGTATCTTAATCGGCATCTTTATTCTCTTCAGGCTGCCGAGTTCGATTAATCGTCCGTTTCAAGAACTCTCCAAGGGCTTGGACGAAATCGCTAATCACCATTATGATGTTTCGCTTGATTTGAGCGGAAGCAAAGAGATGGAGATGCTTGCGGCCAACTTCAACCGCATGACCAAACGACTGAACGATTACCATCACTCGTCGGTGTCGGCTCTGAAAACATCGAAACTTTATCTCGAAACCATCATTAACTCGATAGACGAACCGATTGTGTGCCTCGATAATGAACTGCGGCTGCCCTTTATCAACGAAGAGGCACTTGGCATACTGAACCTTACACGTGAGGAAACCGAAAATCATAGTGCCCAGGCGATAGCGTTGCATAACGATTTGCTCAGACGATTGCTCAACGGTATGCGCAACGAATCGGCGAAGGAAAAGAAACGCGAAAAACCGCTCAAGATTTATGCGGACAATAAGGAGAGCTATTTCCAAGTGAAATACTTACCCGTGTTGATGCCCGACCATACGCGTACACAGACCATACAAAGGGGCTGGGTCATACTGCTGAAGAATATCACTGAGTTTCACAAGATGGATGTGGCGAAAACAACCTTCCTCTCGACCATTTCACATGAGCTCAAGACACCGATATCGGCTATTCTCATGAGTACACAGCTTCTCGCTGACACGCGGGTAGGGCGACTCAACGAAGAACAGCAAGAACTCTCGGAAAGTATTAAGGACAACGGTGAACGACTCCTTTCTATCACGAGCGAACTGCTTAATATGACGCAGGTGGAGAGTGGTAAACTGCAGCTGAATCCCATCGTGACAAAGCCCATCGAACTCATAGACTACGCACTCAAGGCGAACCGTGTGCAGGCCGATAAGTTTGGCATCAATCTTGAGGTGGACTACCCTACACAGAAAATCAGTAAGGTATTTGTGGACAGCGAAAAGATAGCGTGGGTACTGACTAACCTGCTGAGCAACGCCATTCGCTATTCGGCAGAGGGGGGACGCGTGGTAATCGGAGCAAAACAGGTAGATGAACACATGGTGGAACTCTTCGTGCAGGATTTTGGCAAGGGGATTGACCCTCGTTACCACGAAAGCATATTCGAACGCTACTTTAGAGTGCCAGGTACCAAGGTGCAGGGTAGCGGACTGGGGCTCTCGATTTCACGCGACTTCGTTGAAGCACACGGTGGCACGCTGACGCTTGACAGTGCGCCGGGTGAAGGATGTCGTTTCATGGTACATTTGCCTGTATAATCGCTAACGAAGTGAACGCCTTGTTGTAACTTTGCCCTGTTTTTCTGTAAAAGCAATGGCTACTCACTCTCGGGACGAAGTGGGCGAAGCGCGTAAGTAATGCCCCTCGTAGGGCAAACGGTGCTTTCTTATCCGCTCCTGTCCCTCTCTAAACTTGGTATGGATACGCATGCCACAATGACTGCTGATGAACAAAATACTCCTGATAGACGACGAACCGATGCTCCGTAAACTGGTGGGGCGCATCCTTGAACTCGAAGGTTACGAGGTGATGAAGGCCGCCGATAGACGTAGCGCGCTCGATTGGCTTCGTGAAAACGAGGCGCAGGTGATACTTTGCGACGTGTTTTTGCCTGACGGTAACGGGGTGGAGATGGTGGCCGAACTGCAACAGTTGGCTCCTGGGGCGCGCATCGTGTTGCTGACGGCGCACGGTAGCATTGCCGACGGCGTGCAGGCGATCAAAAACGGGGCATTTGACTACATCGTGAAGGGGGACGACAACCGCAAACTCATCCCGATTGTAAGTCGTGCGATGGAGAGCGCGGCGGGCGAAGCGGGGAAGCGAACTGTAGCGACCACTCCTTCACTGCAGGACGAACGACACGTTTCCTCGTTTGCAGGAATCGTAGGTTGTGACGGCGGACTGAAGGACGCGGTGCGCATGGCGCAAAAGGTGGCGGTGACCGATGTGCCTGTGCTCATGATGGGCGAAACGGGTACGGGTAAGGAGGTGTTTGCACAGGCGATACACCAAGCTAGTCGTCGCGCGAAGGAACCCTTCGTGGCAGTCAACTGTTCGGCGTTTAGCCGAGAACTGCTCGAAAGCGAATTGTTTGGTCACCGCGCAGGGGCGTTTACGGGAGCAATCAAGGACAAGAAAGGCTTGTTTGAAGAAGCGCATCACGGTACGCTCTTTCTCGATGAAATCGGCGAAATGGATGTGTCGCTGCAGGCTAAACTGCTTCGTGTGCTCGAAACGGGAGAGTTTATCAAGGTGGGTGACACAAGGCCGACGCGTGTCGATGTGCGTTTGCTCTCGGCAACCAATCGTCGGTTGAAGGAAGAAATCGCTCAACATCGCTTTCGCGAAGACTTGTACTTTCGTCTATCGGTCTTTCAAATCACTTTGCCTCCACTTCGTGAACGGCGAGAGGATATCGTCCCCCTGGCTCGTAACTTCGTGGCGCGACTGGGCAAAAAGTTGGGCTTACCCGAGGTGACTTTGGCACCCGCTTGTACCACTTGCCTTGAACAATATGCTTGGCCGGGCAATGTGCGCGAACTCCAAAACGTGATAGAACGTGCGCTCATCGTTTGCGAAGGGAGTATCACGCCCGATACCCTTCCTGTTGACCTGTGGGAACAGTGTCAAACGAGTGCGAGGGACTCGGATCAACCGCTGGATCTCTCGACTGTCGAAAAGGAACACATCAACCGCATTCTGCATTACACGCACGGCAATAAAACTGAAGCTGCCCGCCTGTTGCGTATCGGCCTCACGACGTTGTACCGCAAGATTGAGGAATATGGTATTGTGGTGGAGAAGTGAGAGGGGAAGATTGGAGCGGTGAGAGGGGAAAGTAGGGGCGTGGAAGCGTGTGTGTGGACGTGAAGAAAGATGTGTCGATGGTAAGATACTTGGTTATCATCACTAATTGTCGTATACTTTGGGGTGTATTAATAGAAAAATAGAAGACTATGAATATAGAGGTGATTGCAATTGCAATATGTGATGCGTATGATAAGGCAATAGGAGCACTGAAGCGTGATATGCAACGTATCAAGCAGGATATGATTTCTGTCAAAACTTTCTTGTCGACTAAGTATAAAGAGGAGAGTTTCATCTTCTCGCGCAAGCACAGTCCGCGCCGATTGAACGAAGTGGGCTTGCGACTATATAAGGAAATAGACGGCGAGAATTTCTTGCAGGAACATCGTGAGTTCTTCTTCTCGAAGATAGAACAGATGCATCCGAAGACACCGTTTGATGTAGAAAATAATGCGTACTATGTATGTGGGGCTTATACCAATGAAGACTTCTTTAATGGACTGAAGAACTTCCTCTATAATGCCCCTGCCTATCGCATCAAGGACGAGAACGGCGTGGAGCGCGACTATGATTTATCGTTATCAGATGTTTGCTTCGTGTTGAGTCTTCCATTACGCGACATGTACTTGGAGACTCATCCGGAATTACAGAATACCTAACAAAAAAGGGTTGGCAATGCGCCAACCCTTTTTTGTGTTGTAGGGGGAGACGAATCCGTCTCCTTTCCTGTTGAGCTTTTAGAGCTGCAGGTAGAGTCCTTCCTTGGCCAGTTGGGTTTGTGGAAACACTTCCTGCGCCTCTTTCAGCAGGGGAGTTTCGTCGTCATAACGCGAGGAGAAGTGACCGATGAGTAGGGACTTGGCTTCAGCTTCGCGGGCAATCGTGGCAGCCTGGCGTGCCGTGGAGTGCAACGTTTCGCGGGCGCGCTGACTGTGCTCGTCGGCAAAGGTCGCTTCGTGATAGAGCAGGTCGACACCGTGGATAAAGGCTGGCAACTGGGAGTGGTAAGCCGTGTCGGAACAGTAGGCGTAGGAGCGCGCCTGACCCGACGGGGTTACCAGTGCCTCGTGCGGATAAAATTCGCCGTCGGCAGTCGTCCACCCCGCTCCTTCCTTGATGGACTGGATGGCATAGTGGGGAATCTCGAGGAAGTCAATCATGTCGCGCCGAATGTGCGGAAGCAATCCTTTCTCTTCGAAGAGGAAACCCCAGCAAGGCACGCGGTGAATGAGCGAAAAACAGGAGACGGTGAGCGATTTGTCTTCGTAAATGACGGTCTTCTCCTTGGTGGTGGGCAGGGGACAGAAGCGCACTTCGAAGGAGATGTCGCGACAGAAGTAGTCGAGCTGAGGCTGGAGCAACGATTGCAAGTCGGCAGGGGCATGGAGAAAGAGGGGGGCCACGCGACCGGTAAGGGCAAAGGTGGAGATGAGTCCTATCAGTCCGAAGAGGTGATCACCGTGCAGGTGGGAGATGAAGATGTGCGAGAGGCGGGTAAACTTTTGGCGTGTACGACGCAAAGATAACTGGGTGCCTTCGCCGCAGTCGATCAAAAAGAGCTTGTCGCGCACGTTGAGCAACTGTGCCGACGGGTTATGGCGCAGGGTCGGTAGGGCACTGCCACAACCTAAGACGTAAATTTCAAACTTTTCCATGAAGTAAAGGATAAAGGGGAAGCGGACGCAAAGGGTTCGCTGGTGCGTGAAGAGGGAAGGAAATGGGAGTGAGAAGCGCCGGGACGCGGCATAGGCGGTGTCAGTGCTGCTGCTGATGCCGTAACTGCGATTGAGGACGGTGCTTTCCGTTGGGGCAAGGCTTCAGTAGGCCCCAAGGAGGAAGCTGGACGACTTGACAGGGCTGTCACCGAGAATAATTATTGTAAAGTGGCTTTCTCGGTGACTCCCCCACAGTAATGTGAGCTTATTCAATTTCGCTCAGTTCCAACCACCGCATGGATTTCTCATCGAGTTCCTCAACAAGTAGGGGCAAGCGTTTGCTTTTCTCCGTCAGTTCGTCGACCTCAAGCGTACCCGAACAGAGTGCCGCTTCGATTTCGGATTTTTCAGCTTCCAGAGCTTCGATGTCCTGTTCGAGTTGTTGCATTTCTTGCTTTTCCTTGAACGTGAGCCTGCGCTTTTTCTCGCCGCCCCAGGTTTTTTGCTTCGGAGCCTTGGAAGCTTGCTTTTGGGCTTGTTCGGCCGCCTCTTGTTCCTCGCGGTCGCGCAGGGATTTCCATTCGCGATATTCTGAGTAGTTGCCCGGGAAGTCGTCGATTTCCCCTTCGCCCTTGAAGACTAGCAAGTGGTCGACAACGCGGTCCATGAAGTAACGATCGTGACTGACTACGATGACGCAGCCGTGGAAGTCTTGCAAGTATTCTTCCAATATTTGGAGCGTAGCGATATCGAGGTCGTTGGTCGGTTCGTCGAGCACGAGGAAGTTGGGATTCTTCATCAGCACGGTGCAGAGTTGCAAACGGCGTTTTTCACCGCCGGAGAGCTTGTAGATGTAGTCTTGCTGGCGTGCAGGTGGGAAGAGAAAGTGCGTGAGAAACTGCATGGCGGTGAGGTGACGGCCGCCGCCGAGGTCGATGTATTCCGCGTGTTTGCGGACAGCGTCGATAACCTTGTCGCGCTCATCAAATTGCATGCCCTCTTGCGAGAAGTAGCCAAAGCGTACTGTCTCGCCTACGTTGAAGCGGCCCGAGTCGGGGGCTTCCAACCCTAGCAACAGCTTGATGAAGGTACTCTTGCCCGTACCGTTGCCTCCCACGATGCCCATCTTTTCGAAGCGTGAGAAGTTGTAATAGAAGTCTTTGAGAATGACTTTCTGTCCCGTGGCGTTGGTTTCGAGGGGAACGGGGAAGGATTTGCAGACATACTCTGCTTCGAAGATCTTGCTGCCGATGTAGCCACTCTTCACTTCGAGGCGGGCGGCGCGTTCTTCGCGGCGTTGGCGGGCACGCTGTTCGAGTTCGTAGAAAGCTTCCTTGCGATAACGTGCCTTTGTGCCGCGCGCGCAAGGCATACGGCGCATCCAGTCTAACTCTTTGCGGTAGAGGTTATTGGCCTTGGCAATGTTGGCATTGGTCACGGCGATGCGCTGGTCGCGCTTTTCGAGATAATACTCGTAATTGCCCGTATAGTGGTAGAGGGAAAGGTCGTCCATTTCCAAAATGTCCTGGCAGACATGGTCGAGGAAATAACGATCGTGGGTGACCATGAGGAGAGCCTTGGTGGTGCGTTGCAGGTAGTTTTCGAGCCATTCAATCATTTCGAGGTCGAGGTGGTTAGTCGGCTCGTCGAGAATGAGGAGGTCGGGGTCAGCAAGCAGTACGTTGGCAAGTGCCACGCGCTTGAGTTGTCCGCCGGAGAGTTCGCCTACGGGTTGCAGGAAATGATGAATTTGGAGTTTCGAGAGAATCTGCTTGGCACGGAGTTCAAAGTCCCAGGCTTCGCGACGTTCCATTTCGTCGATGAGTTCTGCCAATCCAGGATTGCCGGGGGTGGCCAGACAGCGTTCGTACTGGCTGATGAGGGTAGAAAGGGCGCCGTCAGCCCGTTCGAAACAGGCATCAATGACCGTCATGTCGGGACGGAATGCAGGGGCTTGTTCGAGGATGGCAATACGAGCGTCACGCCGTGTGATGATGCTGCCTTCGTCGTAGTCTTCGTGTCCCGAGAGAATGTTGAGTAGCGTGCTCTTGCCTGCACCGTTGCGGGCGATGAGGCCTACCTTCTGTCCTTCGCCGACACTGAAGCTGATGTCTTTGAAGAGTTCGAGTGCGCCAAATCGTTTGGTGAGATGCTGTATATCGAGTAATGGAGTCATTGCGAATAGGGGATTATGAGGATTTGAGCGCGAATTTACGAAATTCTGCAGGGTCTGTGGCAGATGGTCGAGGGTATTAGCTGGGGGAGGGTAAGGTTAGGAGGGGAGGGAGAGGGACTAGTCTTGAAGGGGCAGCGTGACACCGGATAGGGTCTGCGTGCTTTCGCCTAACGATGGGAGTTGGGCCGCCCCTTCACTCCTGTAAGGAAGACGCGAGAGGGGGGAAGGGATGGAAATGGGTTGCTCATATAGAGATTGAATGCATTGAAACCGAGTTGCAAATGATGCCGACAGGATGCACACGCTATCTGGTGTACCATCGCTTCGCTGAAACAGGAATTGCCATCGCCCTTGAGAATTTCAACAAAAAAACGGGGACGTGTCGTACTCGACACGTCCCCGTAGAGGGTTAGTAAGCGGAAATTCCGCTTGCTGTATGAATTAGTTGAACCAACGTACGTAGCAGAAGTCCTGACGGTTAGCGAGGTTGGCGTTCTTCGGGTACATACGGTATGCTACCTTGTAAGAACCAGCCAAGTCGATGCTTGCATTGACTTCGAACGTGTAGAGGTTGCCTTCGTGACCCGTGACATTCATCGGAATTACATCGTGGATGTGGTCACAGCCATCGCTCGTAGTTACAACAACGAGGTCGATGCCGATAGCGTCGTCCAAACCTTGTTCGTCAACCACGTGCTTCACGTTGAAGTTCTTACCGCTAACAAGGTCGGCATTGATGAGGTTTTCGCTACGTTCAGAAGAAACAACGCGGATGTTGTCCCAACGTTCGGCTACGCTCTCCTTCCAAGACACGATGTCCTTAGCAAGCTGGTTGTTATGGGCAGCGAGCTTCTTGAAACGGGCAGCTTCGGGGTTGTAGAAACGATCGTAGTAGTCATCCAACTGACGCTTCATCGTGTAGTTCGGAGCGATGCGTGCAATAGAGTTCTTTACGGTACGAACCCACGCTTCAGAGTAACCCTTACGGTTGCGTGCGTAGTACTGCGGAATGATTTCTTGTTCGAGCATAGAGTAGATCGTCGATGCGTCGAGCTTATCCTGGTGTTCCTGGTTCTGGTAAGTGCGACGATCGGTAAGAGCCCAACCTGCCCCTTCGCGATAACCTTCATACCACCAGCCGTCGAGTACGCTGAGGTTGACTACACCGTTCATCAAAGCCTTCTCACCAGAGGTACCTGAAGCTTCGAGAGGACGTGTCGGCGTGTTCATCCAGATATCAACACCCGAAACGAGACGGCGTGCAAGCTGCATGTCATAGTTGTCGAGGAAGATAATCTTACCGATGAACTCGGGACGCTGTGAGATGTCGTAGATTTTCTTGATCAAGCCCTGACCAGCACCGTCAGCGGGGTGTGCTTTACCTGCAAAGAGGAAAATTACAGGGTAGTCGGGGTTGTTGACAATCTTAGAAAGACGATCGAGATCAGAGAACAAGAGGTGAGCACGCTTGTACGTAGCAAAACGACGAGCGAAACCGATGAGGAGGGCATTGGGGTTGATCTTGTCAAGGAGGCTCACTACGAGTGAGGGATCGCCCTGGTTGCGGAGCCAGTTCTCACGGAAACGGTCGCGGATGTAATCGATGAGTTTGTTCTTGAGCAACACGCGAGTGTTCCAGATTTCTTCATCGGGCACATTGTAGATGTTCTTCCAAACGGCTTCATTGCTCTGGTCGAGGATGTAATCCTTGCCGAGATACTTTGCGTAAACGCGCTTCCATTCCTTGGCACACCAAGTGGGGAAGTGCACACCGTTGGTAACATAGCCTACGTGGCTCTCTTCTGCATGGGGATTGTAAATCTTCTCCCATTCTTCGTGCGTGCGCTCAGCGTGGTCGAGACGATCAGCGGGAGGCATGTAGCCCTGCCAGATGTCTTTGAACATCTGTTGGCTCACACGGCCGTGAAGCCAGCTTACGCCGTTGACTTCCTGACACGTCTTGCAGAGGAAGGTAGACATACAGAACTTTTCGCCCTTGTCATCGGGGTTGGTGCGACCCAAGCCCATGAAGTCGTCCCAAGAAATGCCGAGACGGCCGGGGAACTGGTTCATGTACTTATTGAACAAGCCTTCGTCGAAGTAGTCGTGGCCGGCGGGAACGGGAGTATGAACTGTGTAGAGTGAAGAAGCGCGAACGAGTTCGAGTGCTTCGTCAAAGCTCATGCCGCTCTCAACGTAATCAACGAGACGCTGTACGTTGCAAAGGGCTGCGTGACCTTCATTGCAGTGGTAAATGTCCTTCTGGATGCCGAGCTTTTTGAGGGCGAGCATACCACCAATACCAAGGAGGTACTCCTGCTTGATACGGTTTTCCCAGTCACCACCATAGAGAGAGTGAGTAATACGACGGTCGAACTCAGAGTTCATGTCGTTATCGGTATCGAGCAAGTAAAGTGAGATGCGACCAACGTTTGCACGCCAAAGCGTTGCGTGAACCATAAAGTTAGGGTAGGGCACGTCGACAATCACTTGGTTGCCGTCTTGGTCGAGTACGCGCTCGATAGGCAGACGATCGAAGTCCTGAGGCTCGTAGTTTGCAATTTGCTGTCCGTCCATGGAGAGCGACTGCGTGAAGTAACCAAAGCGATAGAGGAAACCAACGGCTACCATGTCTACATTGCTGTCGGAAGCTTCCTTGAGGTAGTCACCAGCGAGGATACCCAAACCGCCAGAGTAGATTTTGAGTACATGAGAGAGACCATACTCCATGCAGAAGTAAGCAACGGAAGCACGCTTGGGATTGGGCTTCACGTCCATATATTTGCGGAACTCGCCGTAGACCTTGTCCATGCTGGCGATGATATCCTTATCCTGAGAGAGCTCGATGAGACGGTCGTAATCCATGCTGCGGAGCAACTCGATGGGGTTGCGGTTGACCTTGCGCCAAAGCTCCTTGTCGAGGCGAGAGAAGAGTTCAAGTGCCTCGGGATTCCAAGACCACCAAAGGTTGTGGGCGATCTCGTCCAACTTCTTAAGAGATTCAGGAATGTGGCTCTTTACATTGACCACTTTCCAACTCGGTTGGTTTGCGTTACTAATCTTGATTTTCATTTGATTATGAAGATAAGTGAATACTATATACAAATATGAATGAAAAGACCGATGCACCGTTGGCGTAAGTTATACGAAGCATCGGTAAGGAGTGTTTGCTGTCCTTTACTTACCCTGCTTTTGCGTGGCACGGATGGCGAAGTCATAAGCCTGGTAGTAGTACTTGATAAAGTGCTTCCACTGCGCCTTGTCTGCCAGTTTGGTAGCGTTGTTGCGCACTGTGGTACGCGCCTTGCTATCGAGTGACAGCATCTCTTTAATCGTCTCGCACATGTCGGCAGCGACTTCATAGAAGTTACCGTCGGAGCGTGGGATGACACGAACGCCATCGCGGAGGGTACCACTATGGCCGAGCACTTCGTCAACCCATTGGCCGAAGCCGCTGAGATCGGTGGTGACACAGGGAGTGTGGAATGCGCAGCTTTCGAGTGGCGTGTAACCCCAAGGTTCGTAGTACGAGGGATAGAGAGCCAAGTCGTTGGCGGCGAGCAGATTATAATAGGGAAGGTCGAAGATGCCATCGTTACCTTCGAGGTAGCAAGGCACGAGGATGACCTTCACTTTGTCGGTGGGGAGGTTCTTCAGTCCGACTTCCCAAATCTGACGCACGATGCGGTCCTCGTTGAGGTTCCAAAGTTCGTGAGTAATGACGGGATTGGGAAGTGGTGCGTTGTTGTTTTTCTTATGCTTTGCTTGAAGGCGTTCCTGCAAATCGGCGCGGGAACCCTTGAGCCAGCAGGGTACTTCGATCAGCGCGAGTACCTGACGGTTGTCTTCGGTTTGTTCGTTGAGCTGGGCGCGGAGTTGTGCCATGGCTTCGAGGAAAACGTCGAAGCCCTTGCAACGGTAGTCGTTGCGGCCGCTCGTAGAGACAATCAAAGTGTCGTCAGAAAGGGTGCTACCCGTCAAAGCTCCGGCTACATCGAGGATGCGGCGGCGGGCTTTTTTGCGAACCGAGGTAAATTGCGTCCCTTTAGGTACGAAATCGTTCTCGAAGCCGTTGGGCAGGACAACGTCGGCGGGCTTGTCGAGCAATTGTTTGCACTCACGGTCGGTAAAGCGGCTCACAGTGGTGAAGCAGTCGGCGCGCAGGGCAGATTGCTTCTCGATGCTGTGTTTGGCATCCATGTGTAGCTCTTCAGCCATCTGGTCTCCGTTATAGCCTTCGAAGTAAGCGTAGAGTTGCTTGTTATTACCGGCGATGGAGCGACCGATGCTGGTGGCGTGGGTCGTAAAAATCGTAGCGACCTGAGGGCAATGGTGCTTGAGGAAGAGCATACCGAGTCCTGACATCCATTCGTGAGCCTGGTAAACGACCTGGTCGGTGGGTTGCAGGCAGTTCTTGAGTACGGCTTCAACCAAAAGTCCGGCAGCATAGGAGAACATGGAGGCTTCGTCGTAGTCGCCGTAAGCGCGGATTGAGTCTACCTGGAAAAGTTCCCAGGCTTTTGCATAAATCGCATTCTTCTGTTCGAAGAAGGGCTTGAAGTCTACCAAAATGGCGACCGGTTCACCCGGTACCATCCATCGTCCGATGCGACAATTGAGTCCAACTGTGGCAGCTGCCTTCTTCCATTCGGGAAGAAGTTTGCTCTCTTCGCGAAAATCTACGTTGGCTGTAGCCTGCTTGAGGTCGGGGCCGATGAATACGAGTTGATCTTTATAGGTTTCGGCCAAGGTCTTGGCGCGTGAGGAAAGTACCGTGTAGATACCTCCCACTTTATTACAAACTTCCCAACTGGTTTCGAAGATATAGTTGGGAGCTAAGAGTTTATTGTTCATAAAAAAGCTCTATTATCCGAAAGTATAGCAAAGGGGTTGCTTCAACTGGATGTAAAGAAGAAAATAATGCTCCTCGTTCCTGCTAAGTGCAACCGTTTTACGCCGCGCAAAGTTAGCTTAATTTATTGAAATACAAAATCAAAACACTCTGTTTAGTCTCTTTGCAGTCTTTAGTTTAGAGCTTAAAAGGGCCTCAAAAACCTATGATATAAAGCGTTTATGGGTAGATTGTTTCACTCGAAGAAGGCGAAGGAGATGTTCTATGTAACCAATAAAAATATGTATTTCCCTTTCGTTATCTTAACGCGAAGATATGGTGAAGCTTTCTATCCTTTGTTGCTTTTTGAAAAACGAAAGTGACGAAGTGAGTAGCATTTGCACCTATAAAAAAGACATGAAAAAAGAGAGCAAAAGAATGACTATCCAAAAAAGTATCACTAAATTTGCACGCGAAAAGGAACGTGAACTGAAGTTTGTCGATAGTGTATCGCTCTTATTTATTACCAGTTCAGATGTTTCAAAAGGTGTTTTTTCTTTCTTACTAATAAGTCCTTTTGAAACAGTTCTCTTCCTAACTCTCATTTATTTATTGCATCTGTGAAACTTCCTAGGTGGAGAAGAACAGGCGGCTTGACGGAAACTGTCGGTTTATACCGATGGTCGGGTTGAAGGGTACTGCTTGATTCTGTCCATCCGGGTCAACCTTTAATTACATGTCAAGCTTAACAAAAGAAATGCTCCTCGAAAAGGACGTAAACGAAGTCCGCATGCTTGCGGAAGAGATGAATATACCCGAAATCGAAGGAAAATCTAAAGATGATTTGATTTACAATATATTAGACGCACAAGCTGAGGGAGTGGTTCCCTCTGGTCTTCCGTTGACGTCAAGACTCCGTATCGCGCAAGCTGCTCAAGCTGCGAATGGTAATGAGGCTGACGATGCGCAGGCAGCAACGGCTGCGTTGGCTACCAATGCCAATGAAAACCAGGCTGTTAAGGTAGATGGCGCTGTTGCTTCGGATGAAACGATGGAGGCTGGTGCGGCTACACGCTCTCAAACTGACGAGGCTGACCTCGAAGCAGCCCCGGTAGTCGAAGCTCCTAAACGTAAACGCGGTCGCCCGACGAAGGCTGAAGTAGCCGCACGTGAGGCGTTGCGCAAAGCGCAGGAGGAAGCCGAAGCTAAACTGGCAGCAGAAAATCAGCCGGCCTTGAAAACGGGTGATGCGCAGCAAGCGGATACCGACGCGGAAACGGCGGAGACACTGAATGCTGTGCAGGAAGAGGGCAAGGTAAAACGTGCGGGTGACGAATTGCCCGATTTTATAGCTGAGCAGATGGGCGCCCATGCTTCTGTGACGGCTATGATCCAAAGTTCGGACGTTCTCGATATGGAGGAGGTTAAAAGAACTTTGGGACAAAAAGATAATATAGGCATTACGCAGCCGATTGTGGCTCCCCTGGCTTCGCTTGAGGGAAATCCGAATAATGAAGAGGGATTCATTATTATCAAGGATGTGCCCGTGATGTATGAGGGTGAAGAACTGAGTGTGGGTAAGATGGAGCAGGGTGTTGCGACTCATGCCGCTACCAATATGTTGGCTACTTCGAAGGTTGCACCCGTGCATCGCCCGGTGGCTTCTACCAGTATGTTAGGTGGACGTCCGAAATTTCATCGCTTTAAGGACGATCCGATGATGCAAGCACGTTTCGGTTTGAAGCCGACGGCTACGGCGAGTCCGGTTAAAGAGGTCGAATCTACTATAGATGAGGTAAAAACGGAGAAAGTCACGAAGGCTATTGAAGTGACTCCGTTAGCTCCTCCCGTTGCTAATCCCGAATCTCACCTGCTTGATGGTCGTGGTGTATTGGAGATTGTTCCCGAGGGCTTTGGTTTCCTCCGTTCTTCAGACTATAACTACTTGGCATCGCCAGACGATATTTATGTAGCACCCAACCAGATTCGTCAATATGGTTTGAAACCAGGTGACGTAGTCGAAGGTAAGGTAAAGATTCCGCGTGAAGGTGAAAAGTTCTTTGCACTGATTGAAGTAGAGCGCATAAATGGCTTGTTGCCTGAAGAGGTGCGCGACCGTGTAGCGTTCGAGCATCTTGTTCCGCTCTTTCCCGAAGAAAAGTTTAAGCTCTGTAGTGGAACTCGTGCGGATTCGACTTCTTGTCGCATTGTCGACCTTTTTACTCCTATCGGTAAGGGTCAGCGTGCGCTGATTGTGGCTCAGCCTAAAACCGGTAAGACAATGCTCATGAAGGAGATTGCCAATGCCATTGCTCGCAATCATCCGGATACGTACTTGATGATGTTGCTCATCGATGAGCGTCCTGAAGAAGTGACGGACATGATGCGTACGGTGAAGGCGGAAGTGATTGCTTCTACCTTTGACGAACCGGCTTCGCGCCACGTAAAGATTGCCGGCATTGTGTTGGAGAAGGCGAAGCGTATGGTAGAGTGTGGTCACGATGTGGTGATCTTCCTCGACTCCATTACGCGTCTTGCTCGTGCATACAATACGGTAGCTCCGACCTCGGGTAAGATTCTCTCGGGTGGTGTAGATGCCAATGCTTTACAAAAACCGAAGCGTTTCTTTGGTGCGGCACGTAAGATTGAAGGCGGCGGTTCGTTGACCATCATTGCAACGGCCTTGATTGATACAGGTTCGAAGATGGACGAAGTGATTTTCGAAGAGTTCAAGGGTACGGGTAACATGGAATTGCAGCTCGACCGTTCGCTCGCCAACAAGCGCATCTTCCCTGCAGTCAATATTGTGGCTTCTTCTACGCGTCGTGACGATCTTCTCCAGGGTAAGTCTATTCAGGACAGCATGTGGGTGCTTCGCAACTACATTGCTGAGATGACTCCGGTTGAAGCGATGACCGACGTGAAGCGTCGTTTGGAAAACACGAAGAATAACGAAGAGTTCCTGGTTTCTATGAAGGGATAAACTTTGTCGATTCATACAAAAAAAGCAGATGATTTCTTTTGCATCCGGGTGATGTGGAAGAAATCATCTGCTTTTTTTGTATGTCTTGGGGCTGGAGGAAAATAGCAGGGGAAGAGGGAAGTCTATAAAATAAAAGGATGGCAAACGACGGGGCGTTGCCATCCTTGAATGGAAATATAAAGTCAGGCATTGGCCTGAATCGTGGCGTGCTGTGCGCAGTTTCCTTCAGAATCTGTGGAGCGGAAACGAATGGTTCGGAGTATGCTTGACGCGAATCGGGAGGGGATTTTGTCAGCGAGGCTGTTTCCGTTCGTTTCACGAGGGGGATGCTTTTCGTGGGGGCGGAGCGGACTAATACGTTGTCGTTTTCTCCAACAGTTTAGAAGTGAGCATATCGGCAGCCTGCACAATGTTGACCAGGGCGCTCTTTTCGGTAGCTGCGTAGTAGGCATAGCGTTGGGAACTGCCGTTTTCTGCCATATCAAACATACCCATGTGCCAACGAATGGCCAGCATCTCTTCAGGTTTAAGGCGCATGTACCAACTCAGCATGAGGCAGGACTTTTCGCCGTGGCCGAAAGGAAAATCATCTTGCAACTCATATCCAGGGTAAGACACCCAGCGATTTTGTTCGTCTTTCTTCCAACGCTCCTTCGGATGGTAGAGCTTAACCTTGCACAGGTCGTGGAAGAGGGTGGTGATGGCAATACTTTCCATCGAAATCTCTTCCGTGAAGGGTGAAATGCCAGACTGAATGGCGGGAAGGGCGATTTGATCATAGATTTTGCAAGCAGTCTCAAACACATTCATAGAATGCAGACAAAGTCCGCCAGCTTCATTCAAGTGAAAGTTAGAGGAGCTAGGAGCTGTATAGAAGTCGGTCTTCTCCAAGTAGCTTAAGACTTTATCTAATCCGTCTCGCTGGATGTGTTGGTGGCAGAGGCTGATGTAGCGTTGCTTGTTGTTTTCGATTATTTCGGGAGTCATGGGGAGACGATCTTTAGTAAAGAATAATGTACCTTTCTTACAAAGCCAATGGATGAGGAGATGAGATGATGGGAGAATTCGTCAAGCGGGAATAGCCTGCCTGCACGATTAATTCTTCCTCATTTCAACGGATAGCTATCAGAAACAGCTTAATTTTAGGAAGAAGGTAGGTTACGCTTCGACGTGGGTTGTACCTTTGGGTGTTTCAGCAGCGTGCGCAGCTTCGTTCGGAGCTGTCGGGGCAGGAGAGCTGAGGTCAACGGGTTTCTGTAATTTCAGTCCCATCTTTTCAGCACGTGCTAATACGAACTTTAATCCCGCTTCGCGCTCGTTGGGAATGTGTCCGTCGAGGATGGCATCCTTCAAGGCCTGTTTGAGTGAGCCGATTTCGCGGCAGGGAGGCAGGGCAAACATTTCCATAATTTCGTTGCCATCAACGGGAGGCTGGAAGTTTCGCACGCGGTCTTTCTCCTCGATGTCGACCAACTTGCGGCGAACAATCTGGAAGTTGTTGAGGAAGTTCTTCTTGCGTACTTCGTTCTTGCTGGTAATGTCTGCTTCACAGAGTAGCATGAGGTCTTCGATGTCGTCACCCGCTTCAAAGAGTAAACGGCGTACGGCGCTGTCGGTGACAATGTCGTCAGCGATAGCAATAGGCCGCATATGTAAGTCTACCAACTTGGCTACGTACTTCATGCGGTCGTCGAGCGGAAGTTTCATGCGGCGAAACAGCGGTTTGATCATCCTTTCTCCCAAGAAGTTGTGGTTATGGAAGGTCCAACCGATGGCAGGTTCCCAACGCTTGCTCTTTGGCTTGCCGATGTCATGTAACAGAGCCGCCCAGCGTAAATAAAGGTTGTCGCTCTTCTTGGCAACGCTGTCGAGTACTTCCAGTGTGTGGTAGAAATTATTCTTGTGTGAGCGTCCGTTGCGCGTTTCTACGCAGTCGAGGGCAGCCACTTCGGGAAGAATGAGCTCCAGCAACCCGCAACGGTGTAGATTGACCAGACCGATGGAGGGAATGGGGGAGCGCATGATTTTGTTCAGCTCGTCGATGATGCGTTCGGCACTGATAATGCGGATGCGTTCGCGGTTGCGAGTCAAGGCATCAAAGGTTTCCTCTTCGATTTGGAAGTTAAGTTGGGTGGCAAAGCGTACGCATCGCATCATGCGGAGCGGATCGTCACTAAACGTAATGTCGGGATCGAGTGGCGTGGCGATAATGCCTTCTTTCAAGTCCAACAGACCGTCAAAGGGGTCAACGAGTTCACCTAACCGCGCACTGTTCAGGCATATAGCCATTGCATTGATGGTGAAGTCGCGGCGGTTTTGGTCATCTTCCAGCGTACCGTCTTCGACAATAGGCTTGCGCGAGTCGTGCGAATAGCTTTCTCGGCGGGCACCTACGAACTCAACTTCCTGACCGCGCCATTTTACTTGGGCAGTACCGAAGTTGCGGAAGACGGAGAGGTGTGCCTTCTGTCCTAAGCGTTTGGAGAAGTGTTCTGCCATGTCGATACCACTGCCTATCACGACTACATCGATGTCGTTGGTGGGACGTTCGAGGTAAAGGTCACGTACGTAACCGCCTACCAGGTAGCAATCGATACCTAACGCATCAGCCGTGAGGGTGAGTTGGTGGAAAATATCTTTATCGAGTATCTTCTTTATTTCGTCTTGGTTCCAAATTTTCATAGCTGTATAGCTTGCAGAAAAGATATCCCGCAAACTGTCTTTCGGGCAATTTGCGGGTCTTTTGATGAGTAAAATGTTTGGTTGCTTCGTACCCTGTTCCGCATCTTACTGGATGCTGTCGGGGAAGCTTGCCACAGGCTCTTTCTGCTGACTGTAATTTCTTTCCTTAACCAGTCGCAGCGTGTAGCGTTCATCGTATTCGAAATCACGGACGTCCAATATCATGTAGTCGCGGTGGTAGCTTCTGACATAAGCCTCGATGCTGATGTTGCGGTTACCCAAGAAACGCACCTTTAGGTAACGTCCGCTCCACCACCATTCGCCTTCTTCTTTGAGTTTGTATCCATCGGTAAAGAACTTTCGGTGGTAGTCAAAGGTCCATAAGTCACCGGGTTGGTACGTACTGGTGTAGCCGTGGATGTCATCCACACGCCATTCGCCTTCGATGTAGGGTGCACGGTCAATCCATCCTTCTTCCCAATAATCGTCGTCGAACCAAAAATCTTCGTCGCATGAAGTGAAGGAGAACAGTGTGGTTAGGGCCACAAAGAGTATGGTAATGCGTGAATAAATCGTTTTCATTATGGATAGCATATAAAATGGTTGTTCGATTTCAGTTTATGAGTTGCAAAGATACGCCAAAGCGTAGTTAATGCAAAAGTTGGGTAGGCTTTTTCGATGCTTTCAGTGTACGAGTTTGCAATTTGGAACCAAGAGCGTTGCGGTAGGCTGTGTGTTCTATGAGATGAAATGTGGAAATGCTTGCAAGCTTGCTTCTGGTCCTGTTAAAAAGATTTGCTAAGCTCCAGTGTTGCCTGGATTCGTTGGGTTGAACTCAGCGCAAAGGTTCGGTTATCTGTGAAGCTTTAGACTCACCCCAAGCGAAAGTGGAAACAGAAGGGGATGGGATGGAATGGTGTTGGAACGGGGTAAAACAAAAAAGGTCATCGCTAAGCAATGACCTTCTCAGTGACTCCTAAAGGATTCAAACCTTTAACCTTCTGATCCGTAGTCAGATGCTCTATTCAGTTGAGCTAAGGAGCCGTCATTTCTGATTTGCGAGTGCAAAAGTAGAACACTTTTCCTAAACTACCAAGCCTTCTCCCGTTTTTTTTCAGAAAAAGGGCATTTTTCCTTTGTTTTCCGCCTTTTGTTCGAAGTTCCCTCCTCTTTTTTGCTTGCTTTCCCCTTGAAGGGAAGAGCAAGCAACGGGCGAAAGCAGGCTCGGTTAGGAATCAGTTTTCGAAGAATTTCAGCACGACTTTACAGCCAAAGTCTATACTGCGGTCGGGGGCAATGCCGACAAAGGCTCCCAGGTCGAGTAAATGGGTGCTGATGCCGTAACCCACCTCCGAATAAAAGCCGAGAGAGCGTACAGTGAGCAGATTCAAGTAGACACGTTCCTTTTGAACTACGCGCGAAATGTAAGGCATACGCGAAAATAGCAACATGGGACTTTCGTACGTGCCGGTAAAACGCAGGTAATAGCGTGATTCGTTATACCAACGTGCGTTGAGCAGTTGAAATTCTCCGGTAAGGTCATCGTTCCACTCATCGGGCATGTAGCTGAACTTAAAGTAGTCGTAGTCAAGAAAGCAGTCTTTGCCGCGCCGGGTAAAGACACCGCCGCCTACGCGGAAATAAAGGGAGCGCATGGCGTAGAGGGGCAAGCGATAATGGGCATCGGTCTCTAATCGCTCGTAGTGCGTTGCACCGCGTCCGAGGGCAAAGCCACGTTCGTAGTTAAGGCGGAAAGTAGGATAATGAGAGTAGAGCGGAATGCGGCGCTTACCCTCTCGGTAATAGTATTGCGAAGGAGTCCATTCCACCTGGACATGGGGGCCTATCGTAGAGAAATGACGCATCAGCTTCGTGGCAGCAGCTACTTTGTTCCAGTCAATCATGCCACGGCGGTGGTAACGTGTGCCCACCGACAGTCGCAACCCTGGCAGGGGGGAGAGACTGAAGTCCGTTTTGATTTGGCTGTCTCGGTAGTCGTGGAAGCCATAATGGTCGATGATGTGGAGTAAGGAGTCATACTTCTCAATGCCCTCCAATTTTTTGCGAAGCTCATCTGCCTGGCGGCTGCTATACATGTGTGCACCGCCATTTGCGTTAAAATAGAACGAACCATCGAACTGGGGCAGGAAACGCACAAGGAAAGGCACCTCCCAATAGATTTGTTTTTGCTTGAAGCTATAACCGATGGAGGGGCGAATCTCGAAGAGGGGCTGCAGGTGAGGCTGACGACCATAGTATTCCCATTGGATGCGTGTCTTGAGTGAGAATCCCTTGTTGCGGCTCCATCCGACCATCGACGGAGTGATGATCGCGGGGAGCTTCAGGCGGGAATGATCGCCGAGATTGAAGTGATGCGACGAGAGCAGAATGTTCTGCGTGCGTTCACCAAAGAATTGCGGCCGGGCATCTTGCTTGGCTTCTTCGTGGGGCAAGTCGGGTACTTGCTGTATGATGGGGAGGATGCTGTCTTGGATAGTCGGCAAACCCTCTTTGAAGTTACTGGGCCGTTGGTCATCGCCAGCGTTCGGGGGTTCTTGGTTCCATTCGTTCAGTAGCTCCTTCTCAATTCCTCTTAACGGGATGGGGCGAATGGTGTCGAAGTAAGCCTGACTGTTGAGTGTGCGTGTCGTGTCTACACGCAATAAGCATTCGTTGCTCAAATCGAGTCGAGACCGCTTGCTGCATGTGGTGGGGAGGGGACAGCTGAATACGTGACGCGAAAAGACATCCGTCACCTCGTAGACTTGGTTGCCTAATAGGTGAAAGTTTGAAATGATGCGCAGGCGGCAGGGCAGGAGGGTTTCGTAGCCTTCCTCTCCCGTGCGTCCGTTGACATAGATGGTTTGAAGTTGGTATTGCAGTCGGAAGAAGAAGTTCTTGACCGCCCCCGTTTCTGTATTGATATCAATGTAACCTTCGACGAGTTGATCATTGGCAAAGCGAGGTCTAATCTGAATACGCGCGCTCGGTGCCGTACTGTCATTAAGTTGAGTGGTGAAGGAATAAGTGTAACGGTAAAACTTACGGTTACGGTGGTTCAACGGGTTAAGGATGCAGTCCAAGAAAAGCTTGGAATCGTAGATTTGGAAGTTGAATCGCCCCATGGAAGTCAGTCGTTGGGCTTTTTGATAGCGGGCGGTCGTGTGGTAAGCCGTTACTTTGCAGTCAATTTCTCCGGGCGGACGGAATTGGAAGCGTAATCGGGCTTCGCTCAAATAACTGTTGATGCCTCTTTCCAGTCTCAACATGCCGGGAATATAGCGCACAATGGGCCCTTTGCGTCGGGTACGCATGAAATGGCGTAAGTAAACGTCGCTGGTAAATTGTGCACTGTCGAGGTTGTGCTCTTTGACGTAGTGAAATACGTGTTGCATCAGTTCTTCAGCCTTGCGGGCGCGTGCCAGTTCCTCGGGACTGGCTGTGAATTTCACTTTGTTCTTGAGCAGTCTGAAAAACGTGCGTTCCTCTTTCGTCTCTTTCCGTGAATCCTGTGTTTCAATAGTCTCTTCCTTCCCTGTCGTTTCGGCACAAAGGGGAACAGTCCCCACCAGCCAAGTGAGGACTGTTCCTAATCCAATAATGCAATAGCGTATGAAGGATGACATAAATGCAAGCGTTTACGAACGGCTTACTGCCTTAACACCGTGTACGGTGCGCAGCTTCTTGATCAAGCTGGTGAGTCGCAACGTGTCGTCCACCAGGATGGTCAATATGCCGTAGAAAAGGCCATCGTTAGAGTCAATGCTGATGCTTCGCAGCATGATGTGCTCTTCCTTGGAGATAATCGAAGTAATGTTGTTGACAATACCCAAATCGTCTTGGCCGACAATGTGGAGCGTAATGGGGTAGGAGCCTTGTCCTTTGCCAGCCCAACGGGCTTTCATGACGCGGTGACCGCAACGTTCGTGGAGTGCGGGAGCGTTCGGGCAGCTTTTGCGGTGAATCTTGATGCCGCCGCCCACGGTAACAAAGGCAAAGATGTCGTCACCGTAAACGGGATTGCAGCAACGTGCCAGTTGGTAATCAAGTCCCTTCAAGTCACGGTCGATGACCAGTTCGTCGCGTTCGCCCTTAGCGCGGGTGAGCATTTCGCCCTCCATGGAGAACTCTTCAGCCGAACGGACTGCCGCGCGCTCGGCTATGCCTTGCTCGCGTTTGCCTAATTCCACATAAGCATCGAGGGCACGGTTGATGTCCACTTTCTCATTGCCCAAGTCACGGAAGAAGTCAAAGCTCTCTTTGTAACCCATCTTCTTGATGAGTTGGTTGATGAGGCTTTCGTCCCAATCAAGTTTGCGGTTCTTCATTTTCCGTTCGAGCACTTCTTTGCCGAGTGCACTGTCAGCTGCGCTGAGTTCGCGTACTGCCGCACGGATTTTAGCCCGGGCATGGTTCGATTGGGCAATGTTGAGCCATTCCGTTTTAGGTACCTGGTTGGTAGAGGTCAAGATTTCTACGGTTTGCCCGCTCTCCAATTCCTGTCGAATCGGATAATTCTTTCCCTCAATGCGTCCTCCCACACATCGGTTGCCTACGCCCGAGTGAATCGTATAGGCAAAATCGAGTACAGTAGAGTGGGGCGGTAAGCGGTACAGGTCGCCTTTGGGTGAGAATACATAGACCTCTTTGTGTTTTAAGTCAGAGGTCAAACTCTGAGTAAGCAGGTGGTCGTTGCCAGTCTCTAGAGCCGAACGGATATCAGCCAACCAAGAGTCGACTGTGCCCCCGCTGCTTTTGACTCCCTTGTAACGCCAGTGAGCTGCGAGTCCATGCTCTGCGACTTCGTCCATGCGCTCTGTACGTATCTGTACTTCGACCCACTTTTCTTCGGGACCTTTGACCGTGATGTGCAAACTTTCGTAACCATTGCTCTTGGGCACCGTCAACCAGTCGCGTAGTCGCTTGAGGTTACTTTCGTATTTATTGGTAATGAGTGAAAAGACCTTCCAGCATTGTTCCTTTTCTTTTTCTAAAGGCGCATCGAGAATAATGCGAATGGCGAAGAGATCATACACACCGTTGAATCCGCATTGCTGTTTCTGCATCTTTTGCCAGATGGAGTGAATGCTCTTCGTGCGTCCCTTCATGTGATAGCGCAATCCTTCTGCATCGAGCATCTTCCGAATCGGTTCGGTAAATCGCTCAATGTAGGCATCTCGTGAACGCTTCGTGGCGTTGAGATTTTCCTTAATCAGGTAGTAAGCATCGTGTTCCAGGTACTTCAAGCTCAAGTCTTCCAGTTCGCTCTTGAGTTGGTACAAACCTAGCTTGTGGGCTAAGGGGGCATAGAGCCACGCCGCTTCTGTCGAAACCCGCTGTTGAGCCTCGGTATTTTCCGTTTCCTTGATTTGGCGCATCAAGCACACGCTGTCTGCAATCAGTAGCAGAATGATGCGCATATCGGCAGCCTGTGAAATCAGCAGGTTGCGGAAGTTATCTGTGCGCATCGCCTCTGTTTTAACCTCGATGGCTTCCACGCGAAGGAAGGCACGGAGAGTTTCCGCTATTTCCTTTCCGAAAAAGCGTTCGACCACGTCACATTGTTCCTTTTGAGTAATGACAGCGCGGAGCAGATAAGCAGTGAGCGCGTGTCCTCTTAACCCAATGTCCTCAATAGCAAGTCGGATGGTTTGTAGGGCAAGCACAATGCGGCTTAATCCAAACTCGTTTCGAGCTACTTCAGGGTTCGTTGCAAGGGCACTTTCAATGAAGTCAGCTAGTTTACGGGCTTCTCGAGCACTGGGACGGGTGTGTTCGTTATGGTAGATAGCCAATAGAGCGGCAAGAAAGGCTTGTCGCTCCTGTGGCTTGGTCAGATTCATTTTTGCTTCCATAGGCAGATTGTTTGGGTAATGAAAGTCGGGGTAAAAATACGACTTTTTTCAACGAAACACCCCTGTCATATACGCTATTTCTTCTAATCACAAGATATACGTAACAAATTGTAAGGCACAGCGTGCAGCTGACGACCAGATATATCGGATTTTAGTAAGATGAAAAGAAGAATGAAAGTCTTCGATAATCAAATTACCAGCAGGCCAGTCCGTCGGTGGGTCTTCCTTGTTCGCTCAGCCAATGGTCAATGAGGCGACGTGCCAGGCTGATTTTACTCGGCACCATTGGCAGGTGGTCTGCGTCAAACCATCCGCCTTTGCGCAGTTCTTCGGCTTGCAAGTGCAGTTCACCACTTTCATATTCAGCGGTGAATCCCATCATCAGCACACTGGGGAATGGCCAGGGTTGTGAGGCAAAGTAGCGCAAGTTGCGGATGCGTAATCCTGTTTCTTCCATGACTTCGCGGCGTACGCAGGTTTCAAGGTCCTCGCCCGTTTCTACATAGCCTGCCACCAGCCCCAGGTAATCACGTTTAAAATTCTTGCCCTGTACGAGTAAGATTTCCTTTCCTTCGTTGCGGGTAATCGCCACAATAATGGCAGTCGACAAGGCGGGCCACACTTCGCGTCCGCATTGGGTACAGCGTTTCGATATGTCCGTGTGGAGAGCCATCTTGCCGCCACACACACTGCAAAAGCGGTTGGTTTGGTCCCAATGTAGAATTTCACGGGCCTTTCCCGCCATTTGGAAGACTTTCGTTGGCAGAACGTTAAAGGAGGCACGAAGCGGCATCAGTTGGTAGCCCTCGGGCACCGTGGTATCCTGAAGAGAAGCCGTAAAGCACGGCGTACCGTCAATGGCTGGTAGCGGATGCAAGGTTTCCGTTTCTGGCAAGGACAGCGGACAAGACTCGCAGAGCGGTATGCATTCGTTTAGCGTTAAGAGTATTTGGTCTTGGTAGAATAAGAAGTAGTAGGACATGGATAAGAATGAGCGGCATTGCGATGAATGCTCATGGGTAAGTAAATGGGTTTAAGGCTGGTTCTATTAATGATCAGTTGAAAAGTTGAAGGTTGAAGAGTTTAGGCTGAAAGTCATTGGCTTGATGAATAAACTTTTAAACGCATGAACTCCTCTAACTACAATTGATAGAACACCCCTTAAAAGTATTGTGCGGTAGTCAGGATAGACGCCGTTATCTTTTAAAAGCTAAACGTTTCCACTGAGATGAAATGGTTTCTCTTTCAACTAAAAAAGGGCTGACACAAGCTTGGCGGCTTGCGTCAGCCCTTGGGGGAAGAGGGAAGCTACTTCGGGGAGTATTTCCCTCAGCATTTAAAAAGCTTTACAGACCGAGGCTCTTAACCACTGCGTCAATCTTGACCTGAGCGTCAGCATAAGCACCGAGGTAACACTTCGGACAAGCCATTTCGCCCTTCACTTCGATGTAGAACTTAATCTTCGGTTCCGTACCAGAAGGACGTACGCTAACCTTCGTACCATCTTCAGTGTACCACTGCAATACGTTGCTTGCTTCGGGGAAGTCGAGAGCCGTTTCGTTGCCGGCAGCGTCGTACTGCTTCAGCATGCCGTAATCCTTCGTACAAACAACCTTCGAGCCAGCCAACTCCGTCGGACGGTTCGTGCGGAAGTTTTCCATCATAGCCTTGATTTCGTCAGCACCCGTCTTACCCGGTTTTACCACGTTGATCGTCTTGTTGACAGAAAGGCCATATTCTACATAGATATCCATCAAGACATCGTAGAGCGTCTTGCCCTGATCCTTGGCCCATGCACAGATTTCGGCAAGCAGCGAGCAGGCAGAGACAGCATCCTTATCGCGTACGAAGTCTTCGGCGAGGAAGCCATAGCTTTCTTCACCGCCACCGATGTACTGCAATTTGCCTTCGTTCAAACGAATCTGGCGTGCAATCCACTTGAAGCCCGTGTAGCAGTCATACATCTTAATCTGGTTCTTGTCAGCGATAGACTTGATGAGTTCCGTCGTAACGATGGTCTTCACGATAAATTCGTTGCCCTCCATCTTACCTTGAGCCTTGCGGTTCATGATGATGTAGTAGAGGAAGAGCATGCAAGTCTGGTTACCGTCGATGAGAATCCACTCACCCTTATCGTTCTTGCAAGCCATGCCCACGCGGTCAGCGTCGGGGTCAGAAGCCATCACGATGTCTGCGTCCAGCTTCTTGGCCAAGTCAAGTGCCATGGTCAGTGCTTCGCCGTTTTCAGGGTTCGGGCTCTTCACCGTGGGGAAGTTACCGTCCTTCACCATTTGCTCAGGCACCGTGTGTACATTCTCGAATCCCCACAGCTTGAGTGAATCGGGAATCAACATCATACCCGTACCGTGCAACGGAGTGTAAACAATCTTGAGGTCCTTCTGACGTTCGATGCAAGCAGGGTCAATGCTCAAGGTGTGTACTTTCTCCAAGTATACCTGGTCGATTTCCTTGCCCAACACCTCGATGAGGGCAGGATTGCCTTCAAACTTAATGTCAGCAACACTAACCTTGTTTACCTCGTCGATGATGCCTTTATCGTGCGGAGCCAGAACCTGAGCACCGTCGTCCCAGTAAGCCTTATAGCCGTTGTATTCCTTCGGGTTGTGGCTGGCGGTCAAGATAATACCGCTTTGGCAACCCAGGTGACGGATGGCAAATGACATTTCGGGAGTGGGGCGCATATCCTCAAAGAGGTATACCTTAATACCATTGGCCGTAAAGATGTTGGCAGCCGTTTCAGCGAAGAGGCGGCTGTTGTTACGACAGTCGTGACCTACCACTACGCTGATTTGTTCCAAGTCCTTGAAGCTCTTGTTCAAGTAGTTTGAAAGTCCTTGGGTTGCCGCGCCTACGGTGTAGATGTTCATACGGTTCGTACCGGGCCCCATGATACCGCGCAAACCGCCCGTACCAAATTCGAGCGTGCGATAGAAGGAGTCGATCAATTCCGTCTTATCTGTATTTTCCACCATAGCCTTGACAGCCTGTTGGGTTTCAGCGTCATAGCGGTCAGAGGTCATCCACTCTTTCGCTACTTGCTCACATTGAGCAATCAGTGCTTCTTGATTTTCCATAATGATGAGTTGTTATGATGAGTTTTTGTTGTCTAATCAATGCAGGCATAGGTGCCTGTTGCTGGAGTTGAGTACAATCGTTTCGAGCATAGTTGAAGTACTGGCTCCCATGCTTTCCTTCACTTTACGCTTCGGTTTCCTCCCATCTCCTTGATTGAGGATTTTATTCTGCCGGTAAGATTTCAATCCAGTATCCGTCCGGGTCGTTGATGAAGTAAAGCCCCATTTCCTGATTTTCGTAGCAGACGTAGCCCATTTCTTTGTGATAAGCGCGTACCGCATCGTAGTCACCGGGCACACGGAGACAGATATGAAACTCGTTCTCGCCGAGATTATACGGTTCCGTGCGGTCACGAAGCCAGGTAAGTTCGAGTTTGAAGTCGCTTTCTTCATTTTTCAGATAGATAATCTTGAATGCGCCTTCCGGACCATTAATTTCTCCGCTGGGAGTCAATCCCAGTGCTTCTTTATAGAAAGCGATGCTTCGGTCGAGGTCAAGTACGTTGATGTTGAAGTGGTCAAACTTGGCTGATATTTCCATGTGTGATAATGTTAGGAGGAACAGTGTCCTCAGTCATGTAGTCGAAGGCAAAGTTAGTGCAATCCCAATACAGAATCATGAAGGATTTCGTTTTTCCTTCGCAATGTCGGGCATCCTTTGGCTTTGCCAAGCAAAGTTAGAGAAATCTTTGTAATTTCGCGACTCTATAGGAAACTCTGTATAAAAGGGCTTTTCTATTTTTTTGATCAACGGGAAACGCCGTATGGTTTCCCCCTCATGCTTTCCGACTTATGATTCGAACAGTTGTATTCGATTTAGATGGCACCTTGCTCGATACCCTCGGCGACTTGGTAGCCAGTGTAAACTTTGCGCTTCGTCAGCACCAGCTCCCGTTGCGTACCGTGGCCGAGATTCGTTTGTTTTTGGGCAATGGCATCCGCACCTTGATGCGTAAAAGTGTGGGTGATGCGTTGGGTGAAGAAGAATTTGAAGCGGTCTTTCAAACCTTTCGTACCCATTACGTAGCCCATTGTTTAGATACCACCGCCCCTTACCCAGGCATTCTTTCCCTTTTGGACGAATTGCAACGTCGCGGCATACAGATGGCCATTGTTTCCAACAAGCTTCATCCGGCAGTGCATGAACTCAACGAACGCTTCTTCTCCCATTACATTCATTCAGCTGTGGGCGAGAGTGCCACCGTACGCCGTAAGCCCAATCCCGATGCCGTCTTGGCCGCTTTAAAAGAATTGGGCAGTAGTCCTGCAGAAGCCATTTATGTCGGCGACTCCGAAGTCGATTGGGAAACGGCTCAGCGTGCCGGCCTACCTTGTGCCCTGGTGCTCTGGGGATTCCGCGATGAAGACTATTTGCGCCAATTGCCCGGCGCAGCGTGCTTCCTTCGTCAACCTGCCGACCTGTTGTCTTACCTTTAGTCGGGAGTCGTGCGAAAGGGGAGAGGGGTAACCCAGGGAATCCCTGTCTGTAATCCTCTCTTGTTACTCCTTCCGCTTAGTTTCCGTAATCATCTTTATGTTAACCTGTTATGAAGCGACCTCCTTGTCTCCTTTTCCAGCTTTTTTTGTTCCTCCTCTTCTGTAGTCTTCCTTTCAGCGTTTCCGCCCAATCAACTGAACACAGTCGTCCTCGAGTCGGCGTTGTGTTGAGTGGCGGTGGAGCCAAAGGGGTGGCACACATCGGCGTACTCCGTGCCTTGGAGGAAGCCCATGTCCCGATTGATTACATAGCCGGCACGAGCATGGGAGCCATTGTCGGCGGATTGTACGCCATGGGCTATACGACAGCTGAGTTGGATACGCTGGTGCGCACGCAAGACTGGGAGTTCCTGTTGAGTGATAAAACGCCCCGCCGTCAGCTTTCGCCCGTTCAGCGCGAACGGGCCGAACGTTACGTGTTGAGCATTCCGCTTTCCCGCAGTGCCCGTCCCGAATTGACAGGTTTAGTGCGTGGAAGAAACTTAGGCAATCTGTTGGCACGGTTGACGGTAGGCTATCATGACAGTATCTCCTTCGACCAGCTACCCATTCCCTTTGCCTGTGTCGCTACGAATTTGGCCAATGGCGATGAAATCGTGTTTCGCAACGGTATACCCGCTACTGCCATTCGGGCAAGTATGGCGATTCCGGGAGCCTTCACCCCGGTGATTTGGCAGGGCAAGACCTTGGTTGATGGAGGCATGGTCAACAACTTCCCGGTCGACGTCGCGCGAAAGATGGGGGCTGACATCGTGATTGGTTCCACGGTGCAACGCACCTTTGCCGATACGATGGAGACGGGTGGCTTGCAGGCCGTTATTCATCAGCTCATCAGCATTGCCAGTCGAAGAAAATTTGAAGATAACATACGCAACTGTGACATCCACATTCGGGTCAATCCCAAGGGAGTCTCTACGATGGATTTCACTGCCGCTTCCATCGACACCATGCTCCGCCGAGGCTATCAGGCAGCCCTTCAGCAACAACCAGCGTTGCGCCAGCTCATGCAGCGACTTTATCCCGATACGGCCGACGCGTCGCAACAGATGCGTCCTTATGTTCCGGCACACGGTTTACCCGCCGTCTTTCCCATTGCTCGCATCCGTTTTGATCAAGTCACTCCCGCTGAGGAGCGAGCCATCCGTCGGGCAACGGGTTTGTGTGATTCGACCGATGTAACCCAAGCTCAGATAGAGCAGGCTGTGTTGTTGCTCAACGAGCGTTTCTTGTACCTCGATGCCAATTATTCACTCAATGAGAACGACAACTGTTACGACCTGGTCTTTCATGCTCATCGCCGTTTGGCCAGTCAAGTCGGTGTGGGAGCTCGTTTCGACACGGAGGAACTTGCTTCGCTTTTGCTCGATGCCGATGTGGTCTTCAAGACGCGCGTTCCTTCTGAATTAGAGGTCTCAGCTCGTTTGAGTGAGCAATATGCCGTGCGTGCCTCTTATACGATAGAGCCGCTTCTCAATCGTCAGCTCAATTTCTATTACGATTTCCGCCATCGTGACATGGATGTTTATCAGAAGGGAAACCGTGCTTACAATCTGGTTTACCAACAGCAGCAAGCCGGACTCTCCTTTGCCTATCGTCAGACACGAAACTTCGATGCCGAATTGGGTGTGCAGGTTGTCCGCCACGATTTCAACGATATCCTGTTAGATGAAGCCGCTGCCGACACGGCTGCCGGACTTCGTTCGGATACTTATTTTACTGGTTTCCTCCGTTTGCGATACAATTCGCAGGATCGTAGCCATTACCCTACTATCGGTTCAAAGTTTTTCGCAGAGTATGCTTTTACCACCGACAATCTCACTCATTTACGTCGGCCCCATTCTTTCTCGTCGGTGCTCGCTTCTTGGGAAACCGTATTCCCGCTTACTTCCCGTTGGGCATTGTTGCCGCGTTTCAGCACCCGCATGCTCTTAGCTCCCAAGGTTCCCTTCCTCTTCCGCAACGCAATTGGCGGGTATACCGCAGGGAAGTACGTCGAACAGCAATTACCCTTTGTCGGTCTCAGTCATTGGGAAGCCGTGCGTAATGTGTTCGTGATGGCCGATTTCCGTTTGCGTTACCATTTTCTCCAGCGTCATTATGCCACTTGTTTGGGAGCTTTGCTCGCCGAACACCGTGACTTCCGTCATCTTCGCCGTGCCGCCTACCATTACGGAGTCGGTTTGCAGTACGGTTATGATTCCAAGTTTGGTCCGGTTGAGGCTGGCATTGCCTATTCGGGGCGTTGTCGCAAACCGAAGTTTTATCTGTCCGTAGGTTTTGACTTTTAGGGAAAACGTCGGTTGGGGTGCGTTAGCATAGCCCCACACGAATTGGTCTTAGCTGAGGGAAATCCCAGGAAAGGGTTCAGCCTATCTGTAAGGATTGGCTGAACCCTTGTGCTGTCAATGGGAGCCTGTTTCAATCTCATATTCTTCTGATCGTTCAGCTTCGTACCTATTCAAACAACGGCGGCTTGTCATGAGGGTGACAAGTCGCCGTAAGTAATCATAATCAACTATGGCATTCGTTTAACGTGCACGGTGATTTACTTGTAGTTTTAACTTGTAAGCAAAACTATTTTGTACACGATATTGAATGTATGAAACATCTGTCTGTTTCTATTTTGAAGTGAATCCGAGCGCGTGTTAGCTGTCGCTCGGATTCAACTTCCCCTGTTTTACAATGCAAATGTAAAGCATTTTGAGAACGTGGGGAAATAAAATACAAGTAAAAACGAAGTATTGCTGTCTTTTTGCTTAGTTAGCCTCATGGTCTTTGTCGAAATGTACGATCAAACTACGCATGGAGGACAAAATGGGTTAGCCCCAATTGGGAGCTAACCCATTTTTGAACTGTGTTATGTGTGCTTTCTAGTTGGGCACAGTAACTTACGGAGAAGTAAGGTATAAGCGGCTCCGTTTCTTTTCTTTTCTTTTCGTAGTGGATTTTTGGGCAACTCCGTGTCGCCCTTGAGCCGATTCTGCCCCCTTCTTTACCCCATGGCACTTTTGCAGACCTCACGCAGACCGCAGGTTGCACACTTAGGACTGCGGGCTGTACAGGTATAGCGTCCATGGAGTAAGAGCCAGTAGTGAGAAGCGGCAACCAAGTGCTCGGGAATATACTTTTTCAGTTCCATTTCTACACTGTAAGGCGTAGTACATCGTTTTGGAACCAATCCGAGGCGGTGACTGACCCGAAACACGTGTGTATCGACCGCCAGTGCCGCTTTGCCAAAAGCCACAGCTTGAATCACGTTGGCTGTTTTGCGTCCCACGCCAGGAAGTTGGGTCAGCTCTTCGAGCGTTGAGGGAACTTCTCCCTGGAATTTCTCCACCAGCATTTTTGCCAGACCCACCAAGTGCTTCGCCTTGTTGTTGGGGTAGCTGACCGACTTGATATATTCAAAGATAACCTCGGGAGTCGTGACCGCCATCGCTTCGGGAGTAGGGAAGTCGGCAAACAGGCGCGGAGTCACCTGGTTAATGCGTTTGTCTGTGCATTGCGCAGACAATACCACGGCCACCAGCAACTCAAACGGGGTCGTATAGTTCAATTCCGTTTCAGTGGCATCCATGATGCTGCCCAGGTAACCGAGTACATGGTCATAAAGTGCTTGTTTTCTCATAGGGCTAATTGTTGTAATGTGCTATCAGACGGGGAAGAAAGTAACCACAGGCGGTACATCCGATGCCGGCAACGAGTGACACGAAGAGGTAGAGGAAGGCCAGGCTGTGTTGACCTTGGCGCAACAAGGTCAGCGTTTCGTGCGAGAAAGTCGAGAAGGTTGTAAATCCTCCACAAAAGCCCGTGACGAGCATGAGTTGCATCCAGCTCGTTTGCCGCCGTTCCAAACATCCCCATAAGAGTCCGATGAGCAGACAACCAATAAGATTGGCTACCAACGTACTCCAAGGGAAAGCTTCCTGCGAAGGACGGGGTAACCACTGTCCCAAAGTGTAACGGCAGAGACTGCCCGCACCACCGCCTATAAAGACATAGAGTAGTTCGTACATGCTGTAATCTTAAAGTCAGAAGCAGTAAAAAAGGGAAGTTGAAGAGCTGAACCTCGGAAGGTTAGCCGATAGTTAGCACGACTTTCCTCTAAGGATTCAATTCTTCAACTTGCCTCAAGTTTCCTTCGGAAAGATGCTTCCGTAGAAATCCGTTTTATTTCGTAAGCGATTGCAACCGGCTGATGTATTTGCCCAAAATGTCAAACTCAATGTTGACACGGCTGCCTACTTCAATTGCATGGAAATTGGTGTGTTCGTATGTAAAGGGAATGATACATACTTTGAAAGAGTTGGCAGTCGGTTCACACACCGTCAAGCTCACACCGTTGACCGTCACCGACCCCTTGTCTACCGTAAAGTAGCCGCGTTGCACCATTTCCTCATTCGTCTCGTATTCAAACGTATAGATAAAGCTACCGTCCGCATCTTCTTTAGCAATGCAAGTTGCCGTTTGGTCTACATGACCCTGTACGATATGACCGTCCAATCTGCCATTCATCAGCATGGAACGTTCCACATTGACCTCGTCACCGACCTCAAGCAGTCCGAGATTCGAACGCTTCAGCGTTTCGTCCATGGCCGTAACCGTGTATTGGTTTCCGTCGAGCTTCACTACCGTCAGGCACACCCCGTTGTGTGCCACACTTTGGTCAATTTTGAGTTCGTGTCCAAAGTCACATTCCAATGTGAAGTGTTTATTCTCGCGGTCTTGTTCGATGGCAACAACCCGTGCCATCGTTTCTACGATGCCTGAAAACATGTAATTCGTAAGTAGTTTAAGTGGCAATCCATCCGTTGCCCTTTAAGAGTATATAGAAGTTTATCAGTTGATGGAAACCGTATCCTTAAGTAAGTGAAGGTCACATCGTGCTTCGTGAACCTTGGCCTCAAGTACGACTAAAGTTTCTTATTTCGTCTTCAGTTCCTTGTCCGTCAGTTTCTCAATCTCCACCGTGTCACCGTGCAGAATGAGTTGTCCGTTGCATACCTTGTAATCCTTCGTATGTTTTTCGAGTTGGGTGAGATTAATCAGCACGCCGATAGCTTCGCGGTTGTCACGAGTCGTCAAAGCATAGCGTTCCCCTTCTTTAAGGTCGCCATAGATTTTGCCGTCCGTTCCATCCTCCGCTGTGCGTGTGAGGAAGAGCGTATCGCCCTCGTCTGCTATCAGTGTAAACGTACTCATGCCAAATTCGTCCGAAGTACCGTAAATAGTAGAGTCCGTCACCTGTTCAGTGAGGGTCGAATCGATGTCAGCCTTTTCGGCCGTAGCTTGTACGGGTTTATTTCCGCCCTTGCAGGCTGTGAGCACGAGCAGTATGGCAGTCACGCCAATCCAAAATTGCTTCATATAGCTTTTGGTTTAGATGGTTTAGTAGGGTGCGAAGATACGAAAACTTGGGGAATCGCTGGAAGACGAAGAGGGAATGTTGCGAGGAAGGGGAGTGAATCCAAGGGTTCTATGCCATAGCGTAGGGTGATTACTGAGTCACTTCAAGTGCTTTCGTTCTGAAGCAAACCATTCGTGGCTCCTTCTATTTTGTCGGTGAGTTTTCTTTAGGGTGACTTCGTCTTCCAACTTTGCTATTCTCCTTTTTCATCCTGCAAGCTTTAAATGCAAAAAAGGGCAGAAGTCACTATTTCGCGAGTTTGTCGCGTTGTAGAACTTCTGTCCTTTATTTTTATGTAGTCCATCACATCCTTAGCGATTACAGCGGGACGAATCCCTTAGTATGCTGACGGAGTGAGGACGTGAAGAGGAGTGGGGAAGATTATTCGCCCTTCTCCATCTTAGCCTTGAGAGCTGCGAGAGCGTCGTTCTCACCGAGAGAAGTCGTAGCAGCCTGGTTCTGGATAGCGGGGATGTCGTTACCACGGTTGCCACCCTTGTTTGCACGGGGAGCCTTGCGTTCAGCACGAGCTTCGCTGCGCTGAGCATCTTCGAACGTACGGCTGTGAGAGAGGATGATGCGCTTGCTGTCCTTGTTGAACTCGATTACCTTGAAAGCGAGCTTCTCGCCTTCCTTAGCGTGAGAGCCGTCTTCCTTAGCGAGGTGCTTGGGAGTAGCGAAACCTTCAACGCCATATTCGAGCTGTACAACAGCACCCTTGTCCATCAACTCAGTGATCGTACCTTCGTGAACGCTACCTTCAGTGAATACACCTTCGAATACGTCCCAAGGATTCTCTTCGAGTTGCTTGTGACCGAGAGAGAGGCGACGGTTGTCCGTGTCGATTTCGAGAACGATAACTTCGATATCAGCACCGATCTGAGTGAATTCAGAAGGATGCTTAACCTTCTTCGTCCAAGAGAGGTCAGAGATGTGGATGAGACCATCTACACCCTCTTCGAGCTCTACGAACACACCGAAGTTCGTGAAGTTACGTACCTTAGCGTGGTGACGTGAACCAACGGGGTACTTCGTTTCGATATCCTTCCAAGGATCGTCCTTGAGCTGCTTGATGCCGAGAGACATCTTGCGGTCCTGACGGTCGAGCGTAAGGATCACAGCTTCTACCTCGTCGCCTACCTTCAGGAAGTCCTGAGCAGAACGGAGGTGCTGGCTCCAGCTCATTTCGCTAACGTGGATGAGACCTTCAACGCCCGGAGCGATTTCAACGAAAGCACCGTAGTCAGCCATCACAACTACCTTACCCTTAACCTTGTCGCCAACCTTGAGTTCAGCGTCAAGAGCATCCCAAGGATGCGGAGTGAGTTGCTTCAGACCGAGAGCGATACGCTTCTTCTCTTCATCGAAGTCGAGGATAACCACGTTGAGCTTCTGGTCGAGCTGTACGATTTCGTGCGGATCGTTTACGCGACCCCAAGAGAGATCCGTGATGTGGATGAGACCGTCCACACCGCCGAGGTCGATAAATACACCGTAAGACGTGATGTTCTTAACTGTACCTTCGAGTACCTGACCCTTTTCGAGCTTAGAGATGATCTCTTGCTTCTGAGCTTCGAGTTCAGCTTCAATAAGAGCCTTGTGAGAAACAACCACGTTCTTGTATTCCTGGTTGATCTTAACAACCTGGAACTCCATAGTCTTGCCAACGAATACATCGTAGTCGCGGATAGGCTTCACGTCGATCTGAGAACCGGGGAGGAAAGCTTCGATGCCGAAGATGTCTACAATCATACCACCCTTCGTGCGGCACTTGATGTAGCCCTTGATGATTTCCTTGTTCTCGAGAGCAGCGTTAACACGTTCCCAAGACTTGCTTGCACGAGCCTTCTTGTGCGAGAGCACGAGCTGGCCACGCTTGTCTTCCTGATTTTCGATGTACACTTCAACCGTGTCACCTACCTTCAGATCCGGATTGTAACGGAACTCGCTGGTGGGGATGATACCGTCGCTCTTGTAGCCGATGTTAACTACAACTTCGCGCTTACCGATAGCGATGATCGTACCGTCAACCACTTCGTTTTCGTTTACACGACCGAGGGTGTTGTCGTAAGCCTTTTCTTGTTCTTCGTGGCTCTGAGAAACCTCAGTTGTGCCGTTTTCGAATGCGTTCCAGTCAAAGTCCGCAAGCGGTGCAATGTTCTTTAAATTCTCCATTTAATGAGTTAATAATTAGTGAATAATAAAAGCTTTGACTTCAGCCTTACCTTTTCCGCCAAGGGCGAGGTTGGGCGCACGGCCCAGGTTGGAGAGGTTGCCGGTGGGGGCAGATAGGGATCCATCAAAACTGGGCGCAAAATTACGCATTCTTTTTTAGATGTAGCAAATACAAACGCGTTTTATTTTGTGGTTCGTGAAGAATCGGGGGTGGAGGAAGCTGGGAATGTAAGGGGAGGAAGGGGGGAGTAGCTGCTCCTTGGGTGGGTGAATTTGCTGCTGTAATGGGGTGCAGTTGTTTCTTTTGTTGGTTGAAGTTGTTGTTGCTATGGGGTGCAGTTGTTCTTCGTCGGTTGAAGTTGCTGTTGCTATGGGGTGCAATTGTTCTTCGTCGGTTGAAGTCACTTCTGCTATGGGGTCGCAGTTGTTGTACGGTCGCGGCATGCCGCGACCCATTAGTATACCATTCTTCTTTTCGCGCATGAAGTTACTTCTGCTATGGGTCGCGGCATGCCGCGACCATACAACACCTTTGTTTCTGTTGGTCCTTCCTGTTCCTTCCCTCTTCAGTTACAAAAAACGGGCGGTCGCATTGATTTGCGACCGCCCGTTTGGGATTTTGCGGTAAGTTGCGCTTGTTGCAACTTCGTATTTTTAGAATTCGCTGGTGAAGTGGAAGCGGATATGCTCGAAGTCTTGTTGTGCCATCTGAAGCATATAGCCCGAGTCAGCGAGGAAAACATCGCGGCCTTCGCGGTCCTTCGCCATGTACTGGTATTTGCGCTTCTTGAAGTTCTCGAGTTCTTCGGGAGAATCGCTCTCAATCCAGCAAGCCTTGTAGAGCTGGATGGGTTCCCAACGACACTTGGCGTTGTACTCGTTGGCCAAGCGGTATTCGATGACTTCAAACTGCAGTTGACCGACGGTACCAATAATCTTGCGACCGTTGAACTGGTTGACAAAGAGCTGAGCCACACCTTCGTCCATGAGTTGCTCGATACCCTTTTGGAGTTGCTTGGTCTTCATGGGGTCAGCGTTCTCAATGTACTTGAACATTTCGGGGGAGAAAGAGGGAAGACCACGGAAATGAAGGTTTTCGCCTTCGGTCAGTGTGTCACCAATCTTGAAGGTGCCGTTATCGGGTAAACCAACAATGTCGCCCGCCCAGGCTTCGTCGATGGTGCTCTTACGCTGTGCCATAAACTGCGTGGGAGAGGAAAAGCGCATGGTCTTGCCATTGCGTACGTGGAGGTAGGGCTTGTTGCGCTCGAATCGACCGGAGCAGACCTTGCAGAAGGCGATGCAGGAACGGTGGTTGGGGTCGATGTTGGCTGTAATCTTGAAGATAAAGCCCGTAAACTTCTCTTCTTCGGGAGCCACCTGACGCTCTTCGGCCTGGGTAGGACGGGGGTAGGGGGCAATCTGGACAAAGCAGTCGAGAAGTTCCTTGACACCGAAGTTGTTGAGGGCTGAACCGAAGAACACGGGGGCTACGTCGGCATTGAGGTAGTCGTTGTGGGAGAATTCGGGATAAACGCCGTCTACGAGTTCGAGCTCATTGCGAAGCTGTTGGGCATCGGTCTCGCCGACGTGGGCTTCGAGCTCACTGCTGTTGATATCGACAGCCACCTTCTCGGTCACTTTCTGTTTGTCAGCGGCAAAGAGGTTGAGTTGCTGTTCGAAGATGTTGTAGACACCCTTGAAGCGGGAGCCCTGGTTGATAGGCCAAGAGAGGGGACGCACCTTGATTTGCAACTCCTGTTCGAGCTCGTCGAGGAGGTCGAACGGGTCCTTACCTTCGCGGTCCATCTTGTTGATGAAGATGATTACAGGCGTCTTGCGCATGCGGCAGACCGTCATGAGCTTGCGCGTTTGGGTTTCGACACCCTTGGCACTGTCGACAACGATGATGGCAGAGTCGACGGCGGTCAGGGTACGGAAGGTATCTTCGGCAAAGTCCTGGTGACCCGGCGTGTCGAGGATGTTGACCTTGTAGTCATTGTAGTCAAACTCCATGACTGAGGTCGTGACTGAAATACCACGTTGCTTTTCGATCTCCATCCAGTCGGAGGTGGCAGTCTTCTTAATCTTATTGTTCTTGACGGCACCTGCTACTTGGATTTGTCCACCAAAGAGGAGGAGCTTTTCGGTGAGGGTCGTCTTACCGGCGTCCGGGTGTGAGATGATGGCGAAGGTACGCCGGCGTGCAATTTCTTGATTCATGCAGAGTGATGAGCTTAGAGTTCTTTGATACATTCTTTGAGGGCGTCTTCCCACCAACGGATGTCGATGCCGTAGGTCTTCTTAATCTTCGTCTTGTCAAGCACGGAGTAGTGGGGACGCGGGGCGGGCACGGGGTAGTCCTCGGTATGGATGGGGCTAACCTGGCAGGAGTCGATGCCCTTGAAGCGGTGGATGGCACGAGTGAAGTCGAACCAGGAGCAGACTCCCTCGTTGCTGAAATGGTAGACACCGGGAACAATGCCCTTGTCGACGGCGGTAAGGATGACCTGAGCGAGGTCGCGGGCATAGGTGGGGGTGCCAATCTGGTCGAAGATGACGCCAAGTTGTTCGCGCTCTTTGCCGAGACGAATCATGGTCTTGACAAAGTTGTTGCCGAAGGTGGAGTAGAGCCAGGCTGTACGGATGACCATCGATCCGGCGCAGGAGCGGATGACGCTTTCTTCACCGGCGAGCTTGGTGCGTCCGTAGACGGTGTTGGGGCTGGTGGCATCTTCTTCCTTGTAGGGTACGTGACCGGTGCCGTCAAAGACGTAGTCGGTTGAGACCTGAATCATGGTTCCGCCTACAGAGGCTACGGCTTCGGCCAAGTAGCCCGGCGCAATGTGGTTCAGCAGGTCGCAAAGCTCGGGTTCGCTCTCGGCTTTGTCGACGGCGGTAAAGGCGGCACAGTTGATGACGACGGAGATGTGATGTTGCTCGATAAAAGCATAGACTGCTTTGCGGTCGGTGATATCAAGCTCTTTGACATCGGTGAAATGAAATTCGCACTCGTCTTCATATTTCGGGGCGAGCAAGCGGAGCTCGCTACCTAACTGGCCATTGGCACCAGTAACTAATATCTGTTTCATGGGAGGATATCTTTGAAAGTTTTATTCGTTGGGAGAAAAGGATGAGCGACTGCGCTTTCCCTACAGTTCAAGCGGTTCCGCCTTGTCCTTGAAGTAATAGTCAGAGAGCTGTCCGAGCAAGGTCGAAACGTCTTTGGCAGCGCGTTGTGTGGATTCGCTCACAGTTTTGCCTTGCAGGCGGAGCACCATTAAGCCGTAAAGGAAGTCGAAGCAAGTTTCGAGTTCGGGCTCGTCGGGACAGCCGTTGGCCGGGGCTTCGTCGGCGGTAGAGGGAGCCGTTTTACTCTTACTGCGAAGTTCTACGATATAGGGGAGTACCTTATAATACATTTCGCGGTAGTAAGGGAAATGGGAGGAGCGGAGCAACGCGTTGTGGAGTTCGGTCAGTTCCTGCAGGATGTTGCAACAGAGCTGAAGGTGACCGTGAACTCGTTTGCCTTCGCTACGCATCATCTCACAAAGGTCGGCATACCATTGTGCCATTTGGGCACGTTGATCGTCACTGATCTGAAACTGGCTGAGATACTCGTTGCGTATGCGGTCTTCGTTGCAATCGTAGACACGGAGGAGGTCTTCTACCTGCCAGAGGTAGAGGAGGTATTCCGCGCGATTGGTCTGCTTGAGTTTGTCTGCTATAATCATAGAGGGGAATTTCGTAGAGAATGGATGAAGGACGACGGGGTAGGAGATGAGCAACCTACACCTATATATATAAGAGAAGCCTCGTGGGCCGGTGGGGCAGTGTATGACCGATACCGAAGCTGGTAGGTAGCATTCGCACCAGGGAGCTTTACTTTCGTAAACCACCCGCTTTGCTCTTAAGGTGAAACGGAAGGACTCGTTCCGGACGTCGGAGGTGACACCTTAATATAAAGAAAGATTGAAGAGCGTCATGGCGGCGTAGACCATGGAGGCGGCCAGGACGATGCTACCGATGGTGCAGTTAAGCCGCAGAATGCCTCGCAGACCAAAGGAGCTGCGCATCTTGTTGATGACATAGGTCAAGCCCAACCACCACAGCATGGCACCCGCTACGATGGACAGGTAACCGACGCATTGCCCGAAGAGATTGCCCGGGATGACGAAGGTAAGCATGTTGTAGAGGGCGATAAACAGAAAAATAATGAGGGGATTGGAGAGGGTGACCAAAAAGGCCGTTGTGAAGTTGTGGATAAGGGTTCCTTTGCTCTTAGGCGACGGACGCAGACACTTGCGTGGGTCGGTGCGAAACATGTAGATGCCAAAGATAAAGAGCATCAAGCTACCGATGAGTTTGAGCCAAAAAATATTTTGTTCTTTGTCGATAAAATCCATGACAAAGGACATACCGAAACCGGTGATGAGGGCGTAGATGATATCACTCAAGGCAGCCCCTGCACCCGTGACGATGCCGTATGCACGCCCCTTTTGCATGGTGCGCTGAATACATAGGATGCCTACCGGACCCATCGGAGCGGAAGCAATAATGCCTACGAGCAAACCTTTTGCAATCAATAAAAGGGGACTGGCGAATTCGATGAAGATATTATTCATAGTGGGAAGTGACGAGTCAGAATCTCTGCAAAAGTACAGAAATCCCTATGAATGTCAAAATGTGGCCGTGGTGGATTGGACGGGGAAACTGGGCTGCCTGGAAGGGGAAGGAATCAGGCGAACCTTTAAGAAGTGTACTAAAAAAAGCCGAGATATGCAAACAGTGTATGCATATTTGTTGTATTTTTGCCCCCATCTTTTCTTACATTCAACTTAAAGCATAATTCTATGGAATTTGACGTAGAAAAACCCTATGTAATCGGCCTGGATATGGGCGGTACGAATTCCGTGTTTGGCATCGTTGATCAACGCGGTAATATAAAGTCTCAAACGGTAATCTCAACGCGTGGTTATGCGGAGTTCTCGGACTATGTAAAGGCTTCGGTAGAAGCCCTTCAACCGGCTCTTGACACGATTGGCGGTATCGAAAAGGTGCGCGCTATTGGTATCGGTGCGCCCAACGCTAATTATTATACAGGCGTGATTGAAAAGGCTGCCAACTTGGTTTGGAAGGATGCAGTTCCCTGCGCTCAGATGTTTGAAGATGCTTTGGGTATTCCCTGTCGTGTGACGAACGATGCCAATGCAGCGGCCATGGGCGAAATGGCTTATGGTGTGGCTCGCGGCATGAAGAACTTCATGATGATTACGCTCGGTACGGGTGTGGGTTCGGGTATCGTTGTCGACGGTAAGGTGGTCTATGGTAGCGACGGCTTCGCCGGCGAATTGGGTCATGTTATCATTGACCGCAGTGAGAACGCTCGTACTTGTGGCTGTGGTCGCAAGGGCTGTCTCGAAACCTATACTTCGGCAACGGGTGTGGCACGTACGGCACGCGAAATGCTCGAGAGGAGCACGAAGCCGAGCTTGTTGCGTGAACTCGATCCGGAGAAGATTACTTCTTACGATGTGTTCGTAGCCGCTGAAAAGGGTGACGAAATTGCGCGTGACATCTTTGAATTTACGGGTCGTATGCTCGGTATGGCTTGTGCTGACTTTGCAACGTTCAATACGCCCGAAGCCTTTGTGTTCTTCGGCGGTCTGACGAAGGCAGGTGAATATTTGATGGAACCCTTGCGCAAGGCTTACGACGAAAACGTACTCAGCATCTATCGTGGTAAGGCGAAGCTCTTGATTTCAGCCTTGAATGGTAGCGAAGCGGCTGTTCTCGGTGCCAGTGCACTGGGTTGGGAGTAATTCCTTAACGGATTAGCTTGCCAGAAGACCTTGAGGATGTCGATGTCCTCAAGGTCTTCTGGTGCTTTAGTGCAAAAGCTTATTTCTGACTCTCAACGAATGGAGACAACCTTTGCTTTGTCTGAGAATATGCTTGGAACTTTAGCTTCGAAGCAAGTCGTTTGGTTATCAGTCTGCGCCATGTTTCGTCTCATCTGAAACGCAGTTATTTCTCCTGTTTTTCGATTTAGAATCGGTTTGAATGATGCTTTTTCTTGGAAAATCAGCATAAAAAGGTTGTTGATACTTGTTTATTCAAGAGAAATGCTTACTTTTGCACCCGCAATTTTGCAACGAAAACATTTATTAATTCATTACACTTATGATGAATCAGTACGAGACCGTTTTCATTATGACTCCCGTTTTGTCTGACCAGCAGATGAAGGAAACGGTCGAAAAGTTCAAGGGTGTTCTCACCAGCAATGGTGCCGAGATCATCAATGAAGAAGAGTGGGGCCTCAAGACGATGGCTTATCCCATTCAGAAGAAGTCCACCGGTTTCTACCAGCTTCTCGAGTTCAAAGCTACGCCCGAAGCCTTGGCTAAGTTGGACATCGCTTTCCGTCGTGACGAGCGCGTGATCCGCTTCCTTACGGTGAAGCTCGAAAAGTATGCGGCAGAGTATGCTGCAAAGCGTCGTAACAAGTTTAATAAGAAGGAGGACTAAACATCATGGCACAAGCACAATCTGAAATTCGTTATTTGACCCCTCCCACTGTGGATGTCAAGAAGAAGAAGTATTGCCGTTTCAAGAAGAGCGGTATCAAGTACATTGACTATAAGGATCCTGAATTCCTTAAGAAGTTCTTGAACGAGCAGGGTAAGATTCTTCCCCGTCGTATCACGGGTACTTCTTTGAAGTATCAGCGTCGTGTGGCACAGGCTGTTAAGCGTGCTCGTCACTTGGCTCTTCTTCCCTTCGTAACCGATTTGATGAAATAATAACTGAGGAGGTAATAAGATATATGGAAATCATTTTGAAAGAAAACGTTATTGGTCTGGGTTATAAGGACGATATCGTGACTGTAAAGGATGGCTACGGCCGTAACTACCTTATTCCTACTGGTAAAGCTATTATTGCATCTGAGTCTGCAAAGAAAGTCTTGGCTGAAAACTTGAAGCAGCGCGCTCACAAGCTCGCTAAGATCAAGGCTGACGCTGAAGCTCTCGCAGCTAAGTTGTCTGCTATCGAGCCTTTGAAGATTGCTACGAAGGTTAGCGCAACGGGTGCTATCTACGGTTCTGTAACGAATCTCCACATCGCTGAAGAGCTCGCTAAGTTGGGCTTCGAGGTTGATCGCAAGATTATCGTTCTCAAGGACGTGAAGGAAGTTGGTTCTTACCACGCAACTGTAAAGCTTCACAAGGAAGTTTCTGTTGAGATTCCTTTCGAAGTTGTTGCTGAAGCTGAAGCTTAATTTTGCTCATAGCAAATCTTTATTCATAAGAGTGTCGCAACCTATACGGGCTGCGACACTTTTTTGTTGGATGGAGTGGCCGTGTGGCGTGGCTTTCTGTCAGGGAAAATGGATGACGATGTGATGGCGGAGACAAGACGATGCCTTATGGAAGAGCTGTTGATGTTTCCGTTCGCTTTTGCTTTCCCCTGGGGAGGAAGCACCTGCTTGAATGCAGGTCTTCGTGCTGAGACCGCAAGGTATACTCTCCAAATTAGAATTTCTATGCGATATTTCATCTTTCTCTCTTTCGATGGTACGGCTTACCATGGTTGGCAGGTACAACCGAATGCAGTAAGCGTGCAGCAGAAATTGAATGAGGCGTTGTCTACCTTGCTGCGCCAATCCGTAGAGGTAACTGGAGCCGGCCGAACCGATGCCGGAGTGCATGCACACTGCATGGTGGCACATTTTGATACGGCAGAGGCTGTCGACGGGGCCTGGTTAACGCATAAGCTTAACCGCTTGTTGCCGGCTGACATCAGTGTGAGCCATATCAGGCAGGTGCGCGACGAGGCGCATGCGCGATTTGATGCGAAGGCTCGTACTTACCATTATTGGGTCTATACGCAGAAGAATCCGTTTCGCCGCCAGTATGCTACCCGCATAACTTATCCGTTGGACTTCGAAAAAATGAATGAGGCGGCGCAATATCTCTTGCAGGTAAAGGACTTCACCAGTTTTTCGAAGCTACATACCGATGCGAAAACAAATTTCTGTAAGGTAACTAAGGCGGAATGGACGCAGGTTGAACCTGATTTGTGGCGATTTGAAATCACGGCAGACCGCTTCTTGCGCAACATGGTGCGCGCCGTAGTGGGAACGCTTGTTGAGGTGGGTCGTGGCAAACTTAGCTTAGATGATTTTCAACAAGTAATAGCTCGTAAAGATCGTTGCGCGGCAGGCGATTCGATGCCCGGCAATGCCCTCTCACTCGTGCGGGTGGTTTATGACGAAGAACTCTTTGTATGATGTGGATAGCTTTAGCTTTTCTCTCGGCTTCGCTGCTCGGACTCTATGATGTGGCCAAGAAGCAGTCCTTGCGTGACAATGCTGTGTTGCCAGTCTTGATGATCAATACGGCTGTTTGCGCCCTTTTCTTCTTGCCTTTAATCATTGGTTCGTTGGCAGGTTACAGTTCCGTGATTCCCGTGGCAGGTTGGGAAGCCCATCGTTTGGTTTTGCTCAAGGCCTTGATCGTATTGTCCTCGTGGGTGTGTGGATATTATGCCATGAAGCATTTGCCGTTGACCCTGGTGGGGCCTATCAATGCAACCCGACCGGTGATGACGTTGGTGGGAGCCTTGCTTATTTACGGAGAATCCTTGAACGGCTGGCAGTGGGCCGGTGTGTTATTGGCACTCTTGTCTATCTTTTTGCTCAATCGGAGCGGGAAGAAGGAAGGGATTCGTTTTACCCACAATATTTGGATCTTGCTGTTGGTGCTTGCAGCAGTATTGGGTGCGATGAGTGGTTTGTACGACAAGTACCTCATGGCTCCCGTGTCTGCAGGAGGTGCCGGATTGGATCGTTACTTTGTACAAGGTTGGTACAATCTCTATCAAGCATTGATGATGGGCGCGGTAATGGCCTTAATTTGGTATCCCACGCGCCACCGCACGACACCTTTCCGTTGGCGTTGGAGCATCCTATTCATCTCTATCTTCTTGACTCTGGCCGACATGGCATATTTCTATGCTCTCAGCAGTCCCGACGCATTGATAGCCGTCGTTTCGATGGTACGCCGAGGCAGCGTTCTCGTTTCCTTCCTCTTCGGTGCCTGGCTCTTTCACGAAAAAAATCTTCGTGCCAAAGCCTTCGACCTTTTCTTAGTCCTGTTGGGCATGGTTTGCCTCTATGTGGGAACGAGGTAGGAGCGATATGGTTTAGTATAAGGCAGGCTCTATTGATTATCAACTTGATAAGTTGAAGATTGAGGAGTTTACGTTGGAAATCATTGGTTGGATGAATAAACTTTATCCCCCTAAACTCCTAAACTGTAATTGATAGAACATCCCATAAAGTAGACTTAAATGAAAACCTACCCTAAAAGTAACCTTGCGAGGTTGGCTTTTAGGGTAGGTTTTTGTTTTTAGTCGATGGAGTGGTGACGGAAATCCGGAATCTCAACGGGTACGCCCCCTTGTTCGGCAGAGCGTTGTGACAGTTCAGCCAGACAAGACCATTCGGCCGCATCGTATACGTCGATGTCGAGGGGAAGGCCCTGGCGTAGGCACTCGATGAGACGGACATCCATGGCGTAATTCATCTCGTTGGGTACGCCTTTGGCATGACCTTCGTGCCATCGTTGGGCAGCTGGTGAAGTGGCATAGTGTGCCATTTCATGAAGGGCTGCTTCGCCTGTCAGGGCTTCTGTTCCCGAGCGTTGCAGGGTGGGGACAGGATACTTCTGTACAAAAGCTTGCGTGCCACAAACGGTTTGCATGCGGCTGTAAGGACGGGGAGTCGTCACGTCGAGTTGAAGTAAAATGCTTACTCCTTGGGCTGTGCGGATCAGCGAAGTATTGACTTTACCGATTGCTTCTCCCTGTTCGTTGGATACACCTTGTGCAGTAAGAGATACGAGAGAGACCATGCGGTCGTGACGGTGAAAACCTAGGAGTTGAGCAATCGGACCAATGCCGTGCGTGGGGTAGGGGTTGCCGCCGTGTTGGCAGCACGAATGTTCTAACCAATAGCGACGTGTGTCGGTCAGCTGTCCCTGTCGATTGGCAGGTAGGGTTAAATCGTGGATGTAAGCACCTTCGCAATGCGTAATGGTACCGAAGTCGCCGCGACGGTGCATTTCTAATGTTTCCAAGGCAAAAAGGTCGTAGCAACAGTTTTCCGTCATGAAGCAATGGCGTTGCGTCGCCTCGGCTGTGTGAACCAATTGCCAGCATTCAGATAGGGTGGTAGCGGCCGGCACTTCTACTGCTACGTGTTTGCCGCATTCCATTGCTTCCACAGCCATCTGCGTGTGTGTTGTCCATTCGGTACAGATGTAGACGAGGTCAACATCTGCTTTGCGACAGGCTTCTTTCCATCCTTCCTCACCAGTCAGCTGTTGGGCTTCGGGACGTCCCGAAGAACGAAGAGCCTGATTGGCTATTTGCAGTCGCTCAGTATCGAGATCAGCGATGTAACGTATTTCAGCTCCTTCGATAAAGGCGTATCGTTCGAGGGTCTTCATACCTCGCTGTCCCAGTCCGATGAGTGCGATGCGGACAACGGGAATGGGTGGACAGGAAAGTTGGAAAACAGACTTTGCCATGGGATTAGGGTGCGTGAAAGAGGATGGAACAAATGAAGATTAAACAAAAAGTGGACGCATCGATGAGACGCATCCACTTAGTCACTTGGGTGTTACCTTACCCTTTGATAAGAAATATCTATAATGAGAACCGTTTAAGTTTGGTATTACTTGCGGCTCTTACCGTAGCGGCTCATGAACTTGTCTACACGACCTGCCGTATCTACGAGCTTAGACTTACCAGTGTAGAAGGGGTGAGACGTGCTAGAGATTTCAAGCTTTACAACGGGATAAGTTTCGCCTTCAAATTCAACCGTATCAGTGGTCTTGCAGGTTGAACGTGAGAGGAACATGTCACCGTTACTCATGTCCTTAAATACTACGGGGCGATAATTCTCAGGGTGAATACCTTTCTTCATTTTGCTATAGCTTTATTATGGGTTATCAAATTGTTTGGTAACAACTTAGTGTAATGGTCTAAATCGCCTGCAAAAGTACGAATAATAATCGAAAAGGCAAGAGCTGAGGCTAATTTGTGTGGGGAGTAGGGAGACGAAATATGCTATTTTTCAATGCTTCGGGAGTCGCTGCAGGGGATAATGGTGACTGTGGACTAGGTGGATGATGAGGAAGGGGGCGATGGGATGGGGGATGAACACGAGGGGAAGGGAATTAGAAGCCATCGGTTAAAGAGTGAGGTTAGCAAGAAGTTTGCGGTGCGAGTGAAGGCATCGGTCTGGTTGGGGAAAGAGGCAGGATGGTGTGGATGTGAGGGGGATAAATCGGTTGCTTCCTTTCCTTGTTCGGGTTCAAACACTACCTTTGCAGGCATGAAAAGAAAACGATGGATATTGCTGAGTAGTTTCTTCTGTGTGGCAAGTTGTTTGTCGGCACAGGGAATTGACTCTTTGTTTGCCAAAGTTCCGCAACAAATTTTGCCTTTGCTCAACCGCACGTCGAAGTTGGACTTGCTGGACCTTTATAACAGTGGACTGCCTGCAAAGGCAGAGAATCTGTATGGCGGGCAATCGGAGATGACGAAGAAGACGGCAGACTTTTTGTCGTTGAAGACGACGGAGTCGGGTGAGTGGCAGATGAAGATGTTGCCGTATGAGGACGATTCGATGCTCGTTTGTGTCTATTCGCATAAGGCGGTGGGCACTTCGTCAGTCATAACAGCCTATCGGTGCAATTGGACCAAGTTGAAGTTGCCCTTTCCGCGTCCGAGTCTGTCTGATTTTTGGTTGCCTGTCAATCCGCTTTCTCAGATGGAAAGTCAGATGTTGAACGCCACTTTACAAGAGGTTCCCATTGAGGTATCGCTTTGCGATTCTGCAGCCTTGCTTACTTATCGGGTGAGCTTGGAAGGATTGTCAAAGGAGAACCGCGAACAAGCTGTTTCGTGTGTGAAACCTTTAACCTATGCGTGGGATGCCGAACGCAAGCTTTGGATAAAGCGTGAGGAACAAGCGAAAGAAGCTGGAAAGTAAGCGGGAGTTTAAATCCGCTGGGGGAGGCGAGTAATAGAAAACGCGTATCAGTCCGTTGGGGTCAATCGACCGTAGCGAACTGATACGCGTTTTCTGTTTTGTAGGCTCATCGGTGAGCACATGTGTGAATGGCCGGGAGTACGTTTCCCACTCATTAATCCTTCTCAATCAAGACTACAGCGTAGGCAGAGATACCTTCTTCGCGTCCGGTGAAGCCCAGCTTCTCGGTAGTGGTAGCCTTGATGTTGACATCTTCCTCGTCGATTTGGAGCAACGGAGCCAAAGTCTGTTGCATGGCGGGAATATGCGGATTGAGTTTCGGACGTTCCGCGCAGACTGTGGCGTCGACGTTGCCAATGCGCCAACCCTTTTCAGCCAAGAGGCGAACGGTGTGAGTCAAGAGCACTTTGCTGTCGATGCCTTTGTACTGAGGGTCGCTGTCGGGAAAGTGAAAACCGATATCGCGCAAACCAGCCGCCCCGAGCAGGGCATCGCAGATGGCATGGATGAGTACGTCGGCATCACTGTGACCTAAAAGGCCGAGTGTATGGTCTATACGAATACCGCCTAACCAAAGGTCGCGGTCGGGGACGAGACGGTGAACGTCAAATCCCATTCCTACTTTTATCTTCATTATCTTCTTCTTCCTATGAGATCACGAATGCCGTCGAAGTCGAACGCAAGCGATACGCGCAGCGTTTGGTCGAGCGGGTTAGAAGGACTGGTTGCAATGACGTAACCCGCATCGATGGCGAGTACGTTCATGCGGAAACCGGCACCAACGGTAGCATACTTACGGTTGCCCTGCATCTTGCTTTCATGATGATAGCCCGCACGAAGGGTGAACTTCTCGTTGTATACGTATTCCATACCGATACCGAAGTTGATTTCTTCCATTTCACCCTTAAAACCGCGTTCGGAGTCACCGAAGGAGGTAAAGATACCGCCGATGGACGACTTGTTATAGTAGTCTTTTTCGAGGCGTTCCTGGTATTCGTTGTCATCTTCATCGGCTCCCTTGAGCGGCATGGAGGGAACGAGCAGTTTGTTGATGTCAGCCGAGAAAGCAATGCGGTTGTACTCGTTGATGGGAATCATGTAGCTCAAACCCAAGCGGAGGTTGGTCGGGATGAAGTGAGAATAGTCGTCACCGTAGGAAATTTTGCTACCGATATTGTTGATGTTCAAACCCCAGGAAAGCTGGCATTCGCGCTGGCCCATCATGACATACGTATTGTAATACAAGGCAATGTCGGCAGCGAAGGCAGAACCGGGTGAAGTCTCGTTGTCGTAATGGCCCGAGAGGTCGGAATAGATGTAACGCATGGCTACAGCGGCCGAGAACTTCTCACTCAACATACGGGAGTAAGCCAAGTCGACTCCCAATTCGTAAGGCTTGACTGTCATGTCGCCTGCAGAGACCTCACCGAGCGTGAAGTAACGGAGAGAGGCACTCAATGCCTGGTAATCGCCAAGACGCACGTAACCGGCAGCATCGAGCAAGGCGATGCCCGTCGTTAACTTGCGGAGCCACGGAGTGTAATTGATGGCAAAGCCTGCACGGGAAATGGTGAAGGGATATTTGGCAGGGTTCCAATACTGTGAGTGTACGTCGGGATCGGTTGCGGCACCCACATCACCCATACCGCCGGCGCGTGCATCGGGGGCAATGGTCTGCGATACAACGGCGGTACGCACGGGGTTAAACTGGTCGCGCACTTCGTCGTCAGCCTGTAGCGGTGTGGCTGCGAAGGCGAGCGCGAGCGGAAGGATATGTTTTGTCTTCATTGTCTGAGGTAAGTATGGATGAGGAAAGCGAGGCGGCCGAAGCCGCGCTCGGTTCATTAAAACGCAGAGGGGGGAAAATTATTGTTTGCCTTGCCAAATTGCTACTGAATGAGCAAACGGCGGGTCGATGTTTCCTTTCCGCCCTTTTTACTCCGGTAGAAGTAGACACCAGGCTCGAGACGGTTGCCTGCGTAGTCAGTCAGATTCCAAACGGTTGACACGTAGCGATTGCCGGCAGGCACTTTGAGTGTGCGGTGCCATACGCGCATGCCGTGTGTGTTGTACACTTCTGTGGTTATCTGTGTGTCTGCTTCTTCTGGATCAGCCAATGTGGTGACCAGGTTGGTCGCAACCGAAGGTACATCGACCGATGAGATCACCTCAAATTTCGGTTCGGCTTGATCGCCAACTACAAAGTCGAGCGAGGTCGTTGTGGCGTTGTCAAACACGTCCCAGACACGGAACGTCACGCGGTGGCGGCCCGGCGTGAGTCCTTCCATCGGATAGGAAACCAGTCCTTTGCTGTAAGAACCATAGTCGAAGCTAAAGAAGTCGTTGAGCGTGCGCGTGGTGCTCGGGTCGTTGTCCAACCACATTTCCATATCGTGACCTAAGTTGCCGCTGAGGAGCGAGATGCCCGAGGAATCATTGATGGCGGCATAGAAGGTCGGTGAAGCATTCACTTTTGCTCCGCTGGCAAAGTCGGGTGTGTTGAGATAAAGGTAGACATCCGGACCGAGCGTGTCGGTTTGTGTCACATCGGCCGTTCCGTAGAAGCAGAATTGTTTGAAACTGCCGTTGAGTTCCGACGTACCGTCCTTTTTCACTGCGTATAGAGAGAGCAATCCTTCCTTTTGTTGGAAAGCAATGCCGCGCGGAACGATGAATTCCAAGGCAAAGCGTCCAGCCTTGACTTCGACCGTACCCTCAAAGAGCGTTTGGGTGTAGTCCGTAAAGCTGAGTCGTTTGCCTCCCTTGTTGTCTTGTCCCTTGCAGGTAATCCGTTGAGAGGGAGCAAAGACTGTTCCCGAGAGGGTACCGTCGTAACTCGTGTCGGGCGTGGTTGCCATCGCGTCAGCATTGACGTAGCCTGTGAGGCGCACTTTCTGCCCGATGCGCAACTCGGTCATGCCCGTCCCCTTGATTGCTTCGCCATTGATGCTGTCAATGCGGATGCCCGGGTCGGGATAAGACAGGCAGAGCGCAGGGTCGCCCATGAGGATGTACTTCAGTTTGTTGATGGTCTGATCCGTGCCGATGGGTAATCCCGTGTTATTGATGAGTTCGCATTTCGTAAGGCGGAGCGCTTCGCCCAGACTGTGACGGTTGCCCGCAGCATCTTTACCTAAGGCAAACTCCATAAAGCCCATGTTGAGCGAGCGGTTGTAGTTGGCAAACACCGAGCGTGCGGCACACACGACTGCCACCGCCGGACCTTCGGGTGCAAAGAGCGCGTTGCGTCCGATGTCGTCGATAGCTTGGTCGTAAGGCGTGATTTCGCACGAAGCGAACACCCACACGGGCTGAGCCTTCCCCACGTTTTCATACATCTGTTCCTTGGTATAGAAGAACTTGTGCGAGATGCGATCGGGACTGCCGTGACCATTGTAGTTGAAAATCAGTGAACCCTGCTTAACCAGTGTCTTAATCTTCTCTGTGGCCTCGGGGTAAGTCAGTCCCTTCGCGGTGAGCGTAGGAGTATAGACATCGGGATAAAGGCGGCGCAGGAGGAAGTTCGCGTTGGCCGATTTCTTGACCGTGTTGGCCACTTCCTGGGCGTCGTTCATGTGCAGGTTGTCGTCGCCCACATCGGCGATGGCCCACATGCGGTTTTTCCAAATACCCGGATTCTCGTTGCGAAAGTAGCGCAGTGTTTGGTCGACCAACCATTTGGCTTTATCTTCTGTGTGGCAGACAAAGCGTCCAATGCCGAGGTCTATCTTCTCAACCGTCATGCGCTTACCCTCCTCGTCATCCAACAGTCCGTAGAAGTCATCGGTCACGAAACTGTGGAGGGTTCCGATGGTATATTCCGTGCTGGAATAGAGATCCTTATAGTGTCGCTCGAAAGCCAACAAGTAGTCGTCGGGCGACGTTCCCTTCCAGTCCGACGTAATCATGCGGTTGTCATAGGAACAGTCGCCGAAGAGCAACAGGTAACGCGGTGCATCTTCAGGTCGTTGTGCCCGGTCGTAGAGCATCTTCAAGTAGCGGCGATAAGCGGAGGCATCGGGTGTACCCGAAGAAAATTCGTTGTAGAGCTGGTCGGCACGTACCACCTTTATGCGCAGTTTGCTGTGGTTGCGGTGTGCTTCTGCCAGTCGTTCGGCTTCAGCCGTCAGTTTGCCCGAAGCGGGAACAATGATGACATAGTCCAGGCAACTGTCGGCATGAAGATCTTGGTTGGCAATTTCTCCCACTACTTCGGGGGCGGGATAGGAACCTTCGGTATTGACCACAATGAAGCGGTCCTTGCCAGTCGGAGCTTGTGCCGTGTAAGTCGAGCCGTTGAGTGAACCGGGCAGAGCAGCTACGGTTTCTTCCGCATTGCCCAGTCGCCACACTTGGGTATGAGCATCGGCCGAAGCCACTTCCAAACGGACAGCCGCGCTTTCGGTCGTCGTAAACGGAGCGGTAGTATAGGCCGTCGAGAGGTGTTGTGGATAGGTTGTTGAGAGGTAGTTCAAGCGTCCCGTGTATGCCGTCTTGACCGTAAACGTTTCCTCGCTTTCCAATTCCGTCGTAAAGGAATGCTGATAGCCGCGGGCTGTCTCGCCGGTTTGCGTAATGTTCAGTTGCCCCGTAGCCACCCGTTTCGAGTTACTGCCTTGGGTGATAGTGAAGGCAATGCGGTTGGTTGTACTTTGGGCTGAAAGGTCGTAGTAAACCTTACACTTGCCCCCTGTGTGACCGGGTAGGGAGAGTTTAAATTTAGGGCCGTCAATCAGGTCTTTTGAGTCATAAAAGTCTCGGCCACCGCCGTACCATACGAAAGCATCGTTGTCAAACTTCGTAAATGCCTTCACCGTGTTGACCGTTTGTGCCGTCGAGGCAGGAGCTTCGAGCGTAGGGAAGGGAGCGGGCTGTTCGCCTTCGGTGAGGAAGTAATAGCTGTGCGAGGAGAAAGTATTGGTCAGAAAAGAGCCGTCCTCGTTCCATGTAGTCAGTCCTTCGGCAAAGAAGAGTACAGAACCTTTGCGTCGGTAGAGCGGCACTTCGTTGAGGTCGTCGATGACCGCATCTTTCCCTGTAAATTTCAATACGTCGGGCAGCAAGCGACCGCCGTAGCCGTAGAGCTTGACGCGTGTGGGGTCTGCAAATCCCATGTCGCGGAGCTGTTGGTCGGTCAGTTGGTAGAGTCCTTCCTTCTCTACACGTATCTTCACCCATTTCCCTTGTGCCAGCACCGAGTGAGCAGCGTAGCGGGTGCGTTGTTCCGCCTTGGTCTGGAGTGCGGCTACTTTGTGGTAGATGCCTTTAAGGGGCGAAAGGGTGCGTACTTTCAGTTCATAGTTTCTGACCTTCATCCATTTACCGTCACGCAGAACGACCGGTGTAAAGACCACATCGGCCAGCGTCTCGCCGCGCGACACGGTGCGCGTCACGTGAAAGCGCATCTCCGAATCGGGCACAAAGCCTTGCGCCGAGAGTTCATCGCGCTCCTTGGCTGAGAGCGCAACGAATTCGGGATATTCCATGTAAATCTGTATCGAATCCGAGGGCAGTAGCTTTCCGAGGTTGAATTGCGCCGTTTCGACTCCTTGCAGAGTTTGCGGCGCAGTCGCAGGCTGTCCCCACAACGGAGTGGCACAAGTCAGCGAGGCGGTCAGGATGAGCCGAGAAAATAGTTTCATAGGATGAAGTAGCAGATTATTTGACATTGAAGGAAAGGAGGGCTTCCCCGTTGAGGCTAAGCGTAAGGTGGTCGTCAATGGCTACCGTGCGCTCAGCTACGGGCAGGGGGAAGAGGAAGAGGTCTCCTTGACGCAGCGTGTAGTGCGTACTGATGTGCGCAATGGCGCGGTGGGCTTCTGTGAGGAAGTCGGCAGGCACCAGGCCTGTTGTCGTATCCTCGTTTATGTGCAACGCAACGGAGCTTTCTGGAGCAAAATGACCGTTGGTAGTTTCAGCTACGGCTACGGCATTGTCAAAGCCCACAGCAATGTCCCAAGGTTGACCTTCTTGGCGTAATTGTTCGAGTAAATCGTGTGCTACGAAGTGTACTCCGAGGCTGATTTGTTCCGCTTGATAATAGCGCGGAACGAAGCGTTCGCCGATACTTCGCCCGAGTCGTGTGATGCGGATGACGGCACAGAGTTGGGCGCGACAGTCTTGCGTAAAGTCGGGGATGAAGAAGGGACGTTTCTGTATGAGCAGTGCGGTGTCGGGGACAGTCAGCACGCTGGGAAGGGGAGAAAGGAGACGGAAAATCTTCATAGGAGGGAGTTGTCAGTGAAGGAGAGTGTGAGAGAAAGGATACCCCACGGGCAAATCCGCACAAGGAATCAAGTGCAGAGATGGCCGCGCGGTTTACGAGCATACAGCAAGTGCCTTGCAATGTGTACTCGTCGTTGACGAGAACACATCTGTAGGGTAACAATGTGTACTTGTAGGTGACGAGAACACATCTGCAAGGTAACAATGTGTACTCGTAGGTGACGAGAACACATTGTAAAGCTCTCTTTGTGTATTCTTCCACCACGAGGACACATTGCGGATGTACACATGGCTTACTTCGCCAAGTCTGCACCAGTCCTTATCGGTTGAGCATAAACTTCAAGCTGATGCCGAAGTCCTGCGTTGTGACAGGGTAGGACGACGAGGTGAGCAAAGGCTTGTTCATCTGTCGGTCGTAGTAGCCCGTCAATGTGAGGAACTTGCTCAGTGCGTAGTCGGCCGAGAAGGACACCTGTACAGCCTTGTTACCACTTGTGGCTTGCGTGAGTTGGGTCAAGATGTCGCGGTTGAAGGCACTCTGATTGCGGAAGGTAATGTCCAAACGCAGGTTGAGGTCGTTCGCAAAGCCTTGGCTGTTGGTGGTCGTTTGCTTCTTCGCACCCGTACCCTTACTCTTCGATCGCACCGTTTTCTTGGGGGCAAAGAGGTTGAGGTCCGCAATCTTGTAACCCAGTCCGATGACAAAGTCATTCGAACGCGTTTCGTTGATTTGTTGCGACGTCATGCTCAGCATCAGTACACGGGTGCGGCGCATTTCCATCTTGGCAGTAATGTTATTCTGGAACGTCATGTCGATACCAAAGAGCGGCGAGAAGCTTTCGTTGATGCTCACTGTCGACACGTCGTACATGCAGCTCGGGATGGGGTTGCCGCTGGCCACATCGTTGATGAAGCCAAAACCATTCATGTATTCCATGTAGCTCGTAAACGTGTTGTACGAACCTACGGAGTAAACACTCTTGTAGGAGTGGTTGAGGTTGAAGCTCTTGAAGACCTTCTTCATGCGCGGTAACTTCGAGAGTCCGCCGTAGGTAATGTTCCAGTTGGGCAGGAGTTTGGTCAGTGCGGGGAAGATGTCCAGCCCTGTGTTGCCTGAAGTATAGGCATCAAGGAAGGCGGGAATCATCACCTCGGGTGCATAGCGGCTAACTGTACCGTTGGCGGGGTCGAAGGGCTTGCCTGCCAATTCGGTTCCAGCGGGATAGGTTGCCCCCTTGTAGAGGTTTTCAACTCGCTGGCGATAGCCGTCAAGCGACTGGACAAACTTCGAGAACGACTTACTCTTATAGCCCTTATCGGGTGAACCCATCTTCTCGAAGGCAGAACCAATGGAGATGGTTGTCATCGAGAAGGAACCCGTTTCGGTCGTAGGCATACCGTCGAACATGTACTGAATGCTGCGGTTGCGCGTAGAGTTCCACGAAGCGTTGAGGTCAATCTTGACATCGCGGAAGGGTTCGAGGGTGGCACGGAGTTGCAAGGACTCGGTGAGGTTGGACGTGGCGGGCGTGATGATACTGTCGGCCATCATCAACCAACCACGTTCGGCGGCGCGGCGCACATAGTCCTCGCCCGTCATACCAAAGGCAAAGTCGAGGCCGGGAGCCAGTCCGGCTCCGGCACCGTTAGTCTGACCAAATACGTCGCCAATGGTCGGCATGAAGCCGGGCACACTGAGGTTGAACTTATTGTTGTAGTTGACGTTGACATTGCGCACCATCATGAGGAAGCGCGTACCCATTTGCAATGCCTTGTACCAACCTTGGTCTTCCTTGCGGCGGCGTGGCGTGACGGTCACTTTGACGCGGGCAGTGTCCTTAGTCAGAATCTCAATCTTATTGTTGTCAAGCACTTTGTAGCGCAGGGGGTAGCGAGTGCCGTCGGGACGAAGGGCGGTGACGCGGAGCTTCTTTGACCGTTGGTTGTGGGCAAGCACCTGCGTAGTGTCAGCCTTGAGTACTACTTCCTTTTGGAAGTTCTTCTTCTCTTCCTTCTTGCTCTTTTCCTTCGGTGTCTGTGCATATTTGCGGTTCACCTTTTTGAGGAAAGGCACGTGGTTGTAGAGGGTTTCAAGATTGATACGTCCGTTACCCGTAATGTTGCGCGAGTTGTTGATGGTATTGCCGAGTGAAGCCCCGTTCTCCAACTCCGTACCGCGTGCCCAGTTGTAAGTACCGTTATACGAAGCGTCGACGGTGAGCCAGTCGAAGAGTGGCAGGCGGTTGAGCGGCAACTTCCAGGAGAGGTCGAAGTTTTGCTGATACGTGAGCGGACGACCCAACTGCTTAATGCTGTGCCATACGGAGTCCTTCCAGGCCGCATAACGGTCGGGGTAGAGATCCTTGTTGACAGCCGTATAGGGTTGCTCGATTTCAGCGTTTGTACCCGACGAGAAGTTGGCATGAATGTTCTTCGTCAAGTCCCAGCGCAATTGGAAAGAGCGGTTCCACAGGAAGTCGCTCGACCAGGTGAGAGGCAGGCTGCTGTTGTTGCCCGCATTCTCGATGTCACGCTCCTGGAGTTCGTAGTAAGAACGGGTAATGTCGGAGTTGAAGCCGATATTTTGCGGGGCAAAGTTGATGCTCTGCTCCTTGAGTATGCGGAACCACTTCGACTTCTTCTTGCTCTTCTTGAAGGGTTCGAAGGCCTTGAAGTTGGGCGACCAGTTGTAGTTGAAGGAGTACTTCCAGTTTTGGTCCTTTTCCCAAGCCGTGGTTTCACCCGTTGTGTGGCGTACGGAGTAAGCATAGCCGAAGGTGAAGTTGGCAGGGTCGTAGGGCATCGTGTGGCGCTTCGTTGCAATGTTGAAACGGGCACCGGTGATGCTGAAGTTCTTGTTGACCACCACCTTCTCGGCAATGTGCTTCAGTGAGTCCTTCTGATGCTTATTAGCAAGGGCATCGAGTGCATCGTCGAGCTCCATGTCCGTGTCAAGCGGATTGTAACGAGGCGAAGTGCGCTGTTTGGAGTATGAATAATAAATGGGCGCATTGAGTTTCGCCTTCTCAGGCAGGAATTTGCCCGCCTGTACGTTGGTCGTGATGGAGTACTCGTAGAGGTTGTCGTCGCGTCGCTGACTGACGGTTTCCTCCAAACCGCCGAAGCCTTCGGTCTCAATGTGACCTGTGAGGTTGAGTGAGGCTATGTCAGAGAGTTGCAGGTTGAGCTGCGACTGAGCAGCCCAACCGCCCTTGTTGCTGAATTGCTGCAAACGGAGTTCGTTTGCCCAGACTTCGATGTGTTGTACCGTGCGCGACTTATTGCGCACACCAATCATAATGGTACGTACTTCGCCCAACGACGGATTACCCATCACGCTCACCTTGTTGGCGGGACGGGCTGGGTCGTATTCAGAGTAGAGTTGGGCATAGGATGTAAGTCCGAGTGCCTTCTGCTTGTTGCGATTCTTTTTCGCATCGGTCAGGAGAGAGAGGTCTATGTCCACCATGTTGTCTGCCGGCCATACGATGCGGGCGTTGCCCGGTGTGTCGGCATACTTGTTGGGCGGTGTAATCTTGAGCGGAATTTCGTATTCGTAGAAATTGCTCTTGTAGTCAGAACCGAGACGGATGAAGACAGACACTTCGCCGTCATTGACCGCCGTTTCGCCCTGGAGCGAGTTGGCGTGGGTAAACATCTGCAAGTGCTTGTAGCGGCGCAGGTCAAGGGTCGTGTTCTTATAGACCGCGCGTGCATCACCCGAAGCGAGCGACTTCACGGTGAGTGCCAGTGACTGTTCGTCGTTTTGCAAGATTTGCGTCTGTCCAGGGTCTTGCACACGGCTGATACCCGGCGGCAAGATGTAGTTGACAGGTTGCTTTTCGTTGTTCTCTTCGAAGTTGACCGCGCTGACTTCGAGCGTACCGCTTGTTTCGGGTGCCTTGCCTTGATAAAGAGCCTGTTCGTAGGCACGCCATTCCCCATGTACGAGGTTGAGGGTAGCCATACGGAGTACGACGGGCTGGGAGAAGCCTGTCATAAACATACGCATGAAGCGGATGGAGGAGAAGTCGGAGATGCCGCCCTCGCGCTTTTCGTATTGATCGACGGGGATGCGGAACTGATACCAGGTGTATTGCTTCTTCTGCTTGTCGCGAGTCGTGACGGTAGCCACGCGCTTGTCCACGATGTAGTTTTGCCCTACCTGCATGGCGTCCTCAGCAATGCGAACGCGGTACTGGTAGTACTTGTCGTATTCGTTGAGCGTGAAGTCTTGGTTGATGTCCTCCACATCGGGTTGCGTCTTGTATGCCGTGCTGTACGACTCGGGCGAGTTCTCACTGTCTACCGAGTTACCGTTAGGATTGTTGATGTACTTGTAGCGGTCGAGGATGGAACGCTGTTCGCGGTCATAATCTGAACCACGGAAGTAGTGGTAACGGTCGGCAGATGGCGAACGCAAGAGGGAGTCATAGACGGCAGGGCGTACACGCGACTGAACCGATGCCAGGTAATTGGCATAGGCAGGGTAGGTCTTTTCTTCTTCTGAAGACAGACCGTTGAAGCCAACGTCTTGCTTTGAGCGCGAGCCGCTGGCTGTATTGAAGGCATAGGTGACGGCATTTTGGGTCGGTACACGTCCCCAAACGGTTTCCATGTACTGGCTCGGGTCGCCGTCAACGGGCAGACCGCTTTCAAAGAACTTCTTACCGTCCTTGAGTACGTCTTCGCTGATTTCACCGAGGTTAAAGTAGAGATCGCCACTGAAGGTCTTGCCTGCTTCGCGGGCCTTGATGAAGGGGTCGAGCAACCAGAACTCAATGTATTCAATGTTAGCAGCTTCAAAGTCGGAGTTGTCAAGCTTACGCATCATACCGCCCCAACGCTGTTCGGGATTGAGCAGGCGTCCGTCTGTGTCGAGCGAGGGATCGAGGTTGTACGGACCGCGCTCGTTGGGATAGTAAGCGAGGTTGAGCACATTGAGTGTATTCGACTCCTGCATGTTGACACTGCGGTTAGGGAAGAGTTCGCTCTTGTATACTTCGCGCACATCGGGGTCAGAGAGTTGCTTGAGGTCGCCCTTGATGTGTCCCGGAGTGAGCGATGAGGAACGGCGTGTAAAGAGCGGGTCGATGTAGTACCAAGCAAGAAGGGCACGGTTGTAACCGTAGCGTACGTCGGACGTGAGTTTGGATTCCGGGAACATGGCGGGTACGCTGGAGAGGTTCCACTCCACTGGATTGGAAATGTCGATTTCGCTCTTCGAGTTTTCGAAGTCATCGATGTAGGAAGCATTGCCCTGTGCACCTTGGCTTTTGCCCGCAATGAGTTGGGCAAATTCGGCTGTGAAGTTGATGCTTGAGGGAGCCGTGCAGTGGAGCAAGGGGAGCTTGTCGAGCCAGTCAGTCAGTCGCTGACTTTGCTTCTTCCACGAAAGGTTGAGTCCCCAAAGGGTATTGTTCAACGGTTCCGAACCCATGGCTACCTTCGTGGTCAAAGGTTTCTCGCCAAGGTGCATGAAGGTACCGCCTAACTGGAAGTCTTTGGAGAAATCATATTGGAAGTTGAGGCCGAACATGGTTTTGCGTTGCATACCAAAGTCGGTGTTACTTTCCAGACTGACATTGATGGCAGTTCCGGCATCGAGGATGCTCTTGTTGAGAATGCGTACGATACCCGAATTGTAGTCGACCGTATAGTCTGACCCTTCCATCAAGATTTGACCGCCGGCAGTTACCACAACCGAACCGCGCGGTACGTTCATCGCCCCGAGTTGAATCTCATCGTTACGGCTGGCCTTGTACTCACCCGTAATGATGTATTTATTCTTTTCGGCAATCTGGCGAGCCACGGTACGTGTTGAGTCATAAAGCTCTTGGAATACGTACTTTTTAGCAAGCTCTTCGTTGCCGATGGCTTTGGCAAGTCCCTTGCCGAATGGTTCGACCATGGGGAAGAATACGCGGCCCGACTGTGGATCGATGGTATAGCCTTCTACAAAGTCAAAGTAACCGTTGGGGCCAATCTTGTTGTTATTGTTCAAGCGGTCTAATCCCACGAGGGAAAGAATCTTCTTATCCTTGAGTCCGGGGGCGGGAATATAGCTGAGGTAAACGCCCGAGGTGTCAGAGAGTAATTTGATGTCGAGTTTGAACTTATCCTTCTGCACCGATGTGGCACCGAGCGAATAAACGTTTTTCATCATCAAGTCCCAGTTTCCCATTTGCGGCGTGCAAGCCGTGTTCTTCAGCGTCTTGACGAAGAGCACTTCCTTGTTGTCCTTGCGGTCGGATGAGAATTCACCGACCTGAAACGTCTGGCCTTTGTACGTGTATTCGTAGGCAATGGCAAGAACTTGGTCCGTTTGCAAACTTTGGCGCAGGGATACGTAACCCAACGCAGGGTTGAGGTCGAATTCAGAAGAAGACAGTTTGCGGGCAGACTCCAACTTTTCATAATCTACTCCACCGACCAGTCCGGCACCGTCGAGGGTCGGAGTTGCCAACGAAATGTCGCGTGCTGCGCTCAATGTTGCATTGAGGGTAGCATACAGGTCGTTTGAGTTGTTTGAAGGATTGATGTCGCTTTGAGGACCCCATAAGGGGGAAGAAATATGGTCGTGTTCGGCAAGGTCGGTAAAGCCGACGATGTTGCGGGTGTCGGTGGTGGCACCCGTTTTATTGGTAACCCAGATTTCAACACGATTGACGGTAACGCCCGAGGTGATGGTGGGCAGTTGTTTCATGTTCTCGTCGTAGCGGTCGCGGAAGAAGTGGGAGAGGAAGAAGTGTCGGTTTTCGTCGTAAGCATCGGCTGAGAATTCGTAGCTCGTAACCTGTGCTCCGCCTTGAGAGCTGACACTCGAGGAGGCAGACTTCTTTTGTGAAATAACCGTCGAGAGTTTCAGTTTACCAAATTGCATATCGGCACGCACACCAAAGAGTGACGTCGCACCGCGTACGAGCGACGAATTGGTGGGCATGCTGACATTACCAGCCTCAATGAGTTTAATGATTTCATCTTCCTTGCCTTCATAACGAAGTTTGAGGTTCTGTGCGTCAAAGTCAAAAGTGGCTTCTGAGTTGTAATTAAAGTCCATGTTGACCTTGTCACCGACCTGTCCTGTAAGGCTCAAGTTGATCTTTTCGTCGAAGTCGAAACCAAAAACTTTGCGGTTACGCTCCGAAAGGCTTGGGTTGTCTGTAAAGCGAGTGTTGGCTCCGATTTTCAGTTCCGCCGAGCCTTGGGTGCGGATGCGTACACCGCCCGGGCCAAAAATCTTGTTGAGAGGTCCCAGGTCGAACTTCATATCGGTAAAGTCGAACTTGTCCTTTCCTTTTTCCTTAAATTCCTTCGCATTGCGGTTGCGATAGTAAGCCGCCATGGAGCGGCGCATTATCATGCGTTGGTATTCCTCCCAACTCAAACTGAAGGGGGTGTCGAGGTAGTCATCACCCAGCTTGGTTCCAAAGAAATAGCCGCCGGTCTCTTCGTCATAGGTAGCTTCGTTCTTGAGGTTTTCGGGATCTTTTAAGTCCACAAGGCCTCGGGCGGTGTCTGCCAGGGTGGCAATCACCGTCTTCTTTACTTCGGGAAGCGAATCCTTGGCAACCGAAACGGGCTGTTCTTGTACCGATTCGACTGCGGGGGACGCTTCGTTAGCTGTGGCTGTTTCTCCCGTCAGTGCACGATATACGCTACGGGATGAACCTTGTACAAAGGCAGCCTGACTCACACCCACGCAGATGGATGCAAGAACAAGCAGTAGGATGTAGAAGGGAGTTTTCAAAAGTACGAGTTCGTTTGGGTGTTGTGAGGGTAGGGGATGAAAAAGGCAAACTGACCGGTGGATTAAAGCATCTTCAGTGCCTTTTTAATGATGCCTTCAACCGGAATGTTGGGGTCATCCTTCACGATTTGTTTGACAATCTTCTGGGTCGGAGCAGGTGCAAAGCCCAATACGGCAAGTGCCTGTACAGCTTCTTCGACTACAGCCAAATTGCTGATGGGGGCTTCGCCTTCTTGCGTGACGGCTCCTTCAGAAGCTCCCAGGAAGTTCATCATCTTGTCCTTCAGGTCAATGATAATGCGTTGGGCAGCTTTGGGACCAATGCCTTTGACACTCTTCAAGGCACGTTCGTCGCTTGCCTGAACAATGTTGGCCAAGTCGGCAGGTGTAAAGGCAGAGAGAATCATGCGGGCGGTTTGGCCGCCGATGCCCGATACACCAATGAGGAGCGTAAAGAGTTCACGTTCCTGTCGAGTGGCAAAGCCATAGAGTTGGTAGGCATCTTCGCGAATTGCCTCGTATACATAGAGCCGCGCTTCATTCTTGCCCTGAATGGCTGTATAGGTATTGAGAGAGATGCTGAGGGCATACCCTACGCCGTTAGCTTCCAACACGGCCTGCGTAGGGGTCAGTTCGTCAATTATTCCACGGATGTATTCTATCATAACTTCTAACTAACGAAGGGGCTTGTTCTTTATTGTATATAAGTGCTGACTCTCCTTTGCTTAAGCATATAATAAAAAGGACTTTGCCTTTCTTATGAGCTAAGAAAAACAAAGTCCTTTGTGAGCGATTTGCTTCGCTTTCAGTCGAGGATTAGTCGAGCTGAGCGAGCTTGTTGTCAGAACCGAGTACTTCAACGATCTTGTGCTCGTACTGCTTCTTCATGTTGTCACGAGCGGGACCGAGGTACTTACGGGGATCGAATTCAGCGGGCTTCTCAGCGAATACCTGACGGATAGCAGCCGTCATAGCGAGACGAGAGTCAGAGTCGATGTTGATCTTGCAAACAGCGCTCTTAGAAGCCTTGCGGAGCTGATCTTCGGGGATACCTACAGCGTTGGGGAGCTTACCACCGAACTTGTTGATCGTGTCAACTTCCTCCTGGGGAACTGAAGAAGAACCGTGGAGTACGATGGGGAAACCGGGGAGCTGTTCCATTACTGCATCGAGAACGTCGAATGCGAGGGGAGGAGGAACGAGGCGGCCAGTCTTCGGGTCACGCGTGCACTGCTCGGGAGTGAACTTGTAAGCACCGTGGCTTGTACCGATAGAGATAGCCAAGCTATCGCAACCCGTACGCGTAGCGAAGTCTACAACTTCTTCGGGCTTCGTGTAGTGGCTCTCAGCGTGGCAAACTTCGTCCTCAACACCTGCCAATACACCGAGCTCGCCTTCTACCGTTACGTCGAACTGGTGAGCATAGTCAACCACCTTCTTCGTGAGGGCTACGTTTTCCTCGTAGGGAAGGCCAGAACCGTCGATCATCACTGAGCTGAAGCCCATGTCGATGCAGCTCTTGCAGGTCTCGAATGAATCACCGTGGTCCAAGTGAAGAACGATTTCGGGGTGCTTGCAACCGAGTTCCTTAGCATACTCAACAGCGCCTTCTGCCATGTAGCGGAGGAGCGTCTGGTTAGCGTATGCGCGGGCACCCTTAGAAACCTGCAGAATCACAGGGCTCTTCTTTTCAGAAGAAGCCTGGATGATGGCCTGCAACTGTTCCATATTGTTGAAGTTGAAAGCGGGGATTGCGTAACCACCGTCAATTGCACGCTTGAACATCTCGCGGGTGTTCACCAAGCCTAAGTCTTTGTAGTTAATCATAATGGTTTAAAAAATAATTGGATTGTGGATTTAAATTCCAAGGCAAAAGTACAACTTCTTGATTGTTCCGACAAAGGTTCCTCTCTCTTTTTCATCAGAGTGACAACGTGTTGAGTTTGCAAGCAAGGAGTGACTATACTATGATTCTCTAGTGTCAAGTAGTTGCCTAAAACACAAAACCGCCGTATGCACAATGGCATACGGCGGAGAGATCAACCAAAATAACATATCTGTAGTTTAGTCAGTCTCGTCTAGTTGATGACTTATTAGAATAGAACTTTCTTAATAAGCTTCTTGGTGAACCCCCGCTACGGCTCTGCCGCTGGGGTCGTTCATATTTTTAAAAGCTTCGTCCCAAGCCAATGCTTCGGCTGTAGAGCAAGCTACACTGGGTACACTGGGTACACTGAGAGCCGCACTTTCACTGGGGAAGTATTCTTCAAAGATAGAGCGATAGTAATACTCCTCTTTGTTCATTGGAGTATGGATGGGGAAGCGCTCGGCTGCGTGTGCCATCTGTTCATCACTAACGGCTGCAGCTGTGATTTCCTTCAAAGTGTCAATCCAGGAATAGCCTACACCGTCCGAGAATTGTTCCTTCTGGCGCCAAGCTACACTTTCAGGAAGCATGTCTGCAAATGCTTCGCGTACAATTTTCTTTTCGACGGTTGCGCCCGGGCACATTTTGGCCGCAGGGTTCAAGCGCATGGCTACATCGAGGAATTCCTTGTCAAGGAAGGGAACTCGGCCTTCTACGCCCCACGCACTAAGACTCTTATTGGCACGCAGACAGTCGTAGAGATGAAGTTTGGAGAGTTTGCGGACCGTTTCTTCATGGAAGGCTTGAGGTGTTGGTGCTTTGTGGAAGTAGAGGTAACCGCCAAACACTTCATCGGCACCTTCGCCCGAAAGTACCATTTTGATACCCATTGATTTGATTACACGAGCCAAGAGGTACATCGGCGTAGAAGCACGCACCGTTGTAACATCGTAGGTTTCAATAAAATAGATGACATCGCGTACGGCATCCAATCCTTCTTGAATTGTATAGTTTATCTCGTGATGGACTGTTCCAATGTGCTCAGCCACTTCGCGAGCTTTGGCTAAGTCGGGAGCTCCTTTCAGTCCGACAGCAAAGGAGTGTAGCTGAGGCCACCAAGCGTCTTGCTGACCGTCAGTTTCCACGCGGCGTGCTGCGTATTTCTTGGCAATAGCAGAGATAACCGAACTGTCTAAACCACCCGAGAGGAGCACACCGTAGGGTACGTCACTCATGAGTTGACGCTTGACAGCTGCCTCGAGTGCATCATGTACTTCTTCGACAGAGGCCGTATTGTCTTTTACAGCATCGTAGCTTTCCCAGTCACGGTTGTACCATTTGGTCATTTTCCCCTCGCTACCCAGGTAATAATGTCCCGGAAGGAAGGGTTCGTAGCGCTCACAGAAACCTTCCAGGGCTTTTAGTTCACTGGCACAATACACAGTGCCATCTGCATCGAAGCCAATGTAGAGAGGAATAACACCAATAGGGTCGCGGGCAATCAAGAAATCGTCCTTTTCTTCGTCGTATAGGGCAAAAGCAAAGATGCCATTCAAGTCTTCAAGAAAGTTGACTCCTTTATCACGGTAGAGTGCCAAGACAACTTCACAGTCCGAACCTGTTTGGAAATCATATTTTTCTGCATAGGCTTGTCTAATTGTGCGGTGATTGTATATCTCGCCATTTACAGCTAAAACTTGTTTGTTGTCTGGAGCAAAGAGGGGTTGACGTCCGCTTTCCGGGTCGACAATAGATAAACGTTCATGGCAGAGAATAGCAGATTTCCCACAGTAAATGCCACTCCAATCTGGTCCGCGATGACGAATTTTCTTGCTCATCGCAAGGGCTTTTTGGCGCAATTCAGGGGTTTGATCTTTAATGTTGAATATGGATACGATACCGCACATAGTGACTTGTTTTAATCGATTCTGATTTTGTTATTTTGGAGCTCCACTTTTGACATATCGTTTACAAATACCTGTGTATAGTAGATAGATGTAAACATTCAGTTGATTGTTGTTTGCTAATGTGCTCGATATGCTGTTTTGTTTAACACGGTGCAAATGTATAAATATAATCCGAAACAAAATGTTTTACGTAGTTTTATTTTAGTGGCAAAATGAAATCTTATGTACGGGATATTTTGTTTGTTGTATATAAATCAACTAAGTTTCTTTCATCTTGTTCTTAGGTATCATCTGCCTTATGGAAAAGTTTGGCATATAGTTTGTAGATAGCTATTATCATAATGCCACCAGCTGTACACAATAAAATAGCGGTTGCTGCTTCTTTTTGAGAAGCAACAACCGCTGTTTCTGATTGTAGTGTTGTTTATTCTTCAACTTCTACCCATTTCATTTTCTTGCTTACGAGACCCGTAGCTTTTGCTGCACCTTTAAATACTTCGTTTTTACGATCAATAGTATGCGTACGGAATTTACCAGAGATGCGCGCCAAGCGTGTACCGTTCTTGGTCAATGCCGCTTCGTCCGTAATCCAATTTTCTGCGCGGCGGTCGTCATCGAATTCACCTGCAGTTACTTCAGGGTCGTAGCGATAATGGAGTCTGCGCATGGTGAGGGTAAAGCTGTTATCCTTTACTTGGCATACGAGTTGGTAGTAAAAGCGTACACGGTGAATCTGCCAATTGGTGCGCTTAAAATACATGTATTCTTCAATGCTGGCCGCAATAATTCCTTCTTCAGGATTGACTTCTGTCAATCGGGCTTGAGGAAGTTGATCGGGACCCTCAATGAGTTCCTTTTGTATGTAATCCTGTAATAAGGTCATTAGTTCTGCCTTGCTTTTTCCTTTTGCAGTATAGGTCTTTTCAAATTGTACAAAACCATTGACTACGGGAACAGTGCCAGCAGCATACTCAGGTTGCACACTACGCTTTTGAGCCTGCATCGTCCAGACGGGCAGGAGGCAAATAAGGAGTAAGATGATTTTTTTCATTGCGATAAGATGGGATTTGTTGATGTTACTGGGCAGCAAAGTTAGGCGAATTGGAAGGAGCTTGAAACATTTTGCAGACATTTTATGTGGAAATCTTCTGTCCAAAGAGGTAAAAGGAAGAAGATAATCCCCCTTTTCTAACGAATTAAGATGGCAAGATGCGGAACTTGGCAAACTTAACCAAGAGGTTCTTCGTACCAGCTTTATCAAAAGCTACGCTAATTTTCGCACTGGCACCTTCGCCTTCTGTAGCTATAATAGTGCCACGTCCAAATCGTTCGTGCTCAATCTTTGTGCCGACAGGTATTCCTGTTGCAGGGGA
>OLEF01000042.1_pt1 | contig 59776 bp, 52 predicted proteins | sample 1602171 | NCBI WGS metagenome assembly OLEF01 (sample SAMN02675048, study PRJEB24791) | human gut metagenome, SKBSTL034 | isolation source: stool | host: Homo sapiens | place: USA
CCAGACCATCATCATGCTCTGCGGCCTGCAGGGCAATGGTAAGACCACCCATGCCGCAAAGCTGGCAAAATACTTTATCAAACAGGGCCGCCGCCCCATGCTGGTGGCCTGCGATATTTACCGCCCTGCGGCCATCGATCAGCTGCAGGTGGTGGGCAAACAGGCGGGCGCACCGGTGTTCACGCTGCCGGGCGCAAAGCCGCCGGAAATTGCAAAGAAGGCGCTGGCACACGCCAGGGATTACGGCAATGACATCGTGATTCTGGATACCGCCGGCCGTCTGCAGATCGACGATGTGCTCATGCAGGAGCTGGTGGACATCAAGGAAGCCGTTCCTGTGGACGAGACCCTGCTGGTGGTGGACGCTATGGCCGGTCAGGACGCCGTGAACGTTGCCAAGACCTTCAACGAGAAGGTGAGCATCGACGGCATCATCCTCACCAAGACCGACGGCGATACCCGCGGCGGCGCAGCCCTCTCGGTGCTGTCCGTCACCGGAAAGCCCATCAAGTTTCAGGGCACCGGCGAAAAGCTGGACGACCTTGAGGTCTTCCATCCCTCCCGCATGGCAAGCCGCATCCTCGGCATGGGCGATGTGCTGAGCCTCATCGAGCGCGCACAGGACGCTGCCGACGAGAAGCTGGCCGAAGAGACCGCCAAGCGGATGATGGAAAACAAGTTCGATATGAACGATATGCTGGCCCAGTTCGCCCAGATCCGCAAGATGGGCGGCGCGGGTGCCATGCTGAGCATGCTGCCCGGGATGTCCGGCATCGACGCCAGCCAGATCGACGAGAAGGCCTTCGACCGCATCGAGGCTATGATCTACTCGATGACCAAGGCCGAGCGCGAGGATCCCTCCATCATCAACCCCAAGCGCAAGCGCCGCATCGCAGCGGGCAGCGGCACGCAGGTGTCTGACGTCAACAAGCTGCTCAAGCAGTTTGAGATGATGCAGAAGATGATGAAGCAGCTCAAGAAAAGCCCGAAGGGCTTTGCCCGCAAGCTGGGCGGCATGATGGGCAACCCGGGCGCCTTCCGGGGCATGAAATAATTACGGTATACACCCCGGCACGGGGTTGTACAGATAGATTTAACCCCCGCAAGCCGGGGAACAAGAAATTTTTGGAGGATATTACCATGGCAGTTAAGATTCGTCTGCGCCGCGTTGGCGCCAAGAAGGCTCCTTTCTATCGCGTTGTTGTTGCTGACAGCCGCTTCCCCCGCGACGGCCGTTTCATCGAGGAGATCGGCACCTACGATCCCAATCAGGAGCCTTCCGTTGTGAGCATCGACGGTGAGAAGGCCAAGGCTTGGATCGCCAACGGCGCTCAGCCCACCGACACCGTCCGTGTGCTGCTGAAGAAGTCCAACATTCTGTAAGGTGGAGGGCTGACTCATGCAGGAGCTGTTGCTGGCAGTTGCCCGCGGCCTCGTGGAGGATAAGGACGCCGTCAAGGTCACGGTGGACGCTCCCCGCGAGGACGGCACCATCGTCTACCACCTGAGCGTGGCAGAGGGAGATATGGGCCGTGTCATCGGCAAGCAGGGCCGGATCGCAAAAGCCATTCGTGTGGTGATGCGCGCGGCTGCTGTGCGGGTCGATGAAAAGGTCCTTGTTGAGATCGACTAAGCACCCTACAGGCCCTTTGCTGTAATGGCAAAGGGCCTTTTTGATTTATAAACGAGCTTGCCCTCTCAGGCGCTTGCGCGCCAGCTCCCCCAAAGAGGGAGCTAAAAGCCTCTCCCTTTGGGAGAGGTGGCAATGCGAAGCATTGACGGAGAGGGCAAGGACGCTAAACAGGAGCGAATTTATGCAGCAATATCTGGAAGCAGGCAAGGTCGTCACCACCCACGGCGTGCGCGGCGAAATGAAGCTGGAGCTGTGGTGCGATGGCGTGGATTTCCTCAAAAAGACGGGCCGTCTCTATGCCTCGGCAAAGGGCGGCAAGTGCTATAACATCACCTCCATCCGCCCGCAGGGGCAGATGGCGCTGCTCCAGCTGGAGGGTGTAAACGACATGGACGCCGCCCGCGCCCTGCGGGGGCAGGTGTTCTACTTCGACCGCAATGACGCCACCCTGCCGGAGGGCCGGTGGTATGTGGCCGACCTCATCGGCTGCGAGGTGCGGGACGCCGACACCGGCAAGGTGTACGGCGTCGTCACCAGCGTGGACCATCCCGGCGCACAGGACATCTACACGGTCAAAGCCCCCGGCGGAAAAGAATATATGTTCCCCGGCGTGGACGCTTTCCTGAAAGAGCGCAACCCGCCCGAGGGCTATATCCTCGTCACCCCCATCCCGGGCCTGCTGGATGACGACTGTGACAGTGAGCGGGAGGGGGAGTGAGCGATGGGAATGCGCGTGGACATCGTGACCCTTTTCCCCGAAATGTGCCAGCAGGTGCTGGACGCCAGCATCATCGGCCGCGCGGCCAAGCGCGGCTATATCGAGACCCACTGCCATCAGATCCGGGACTACACCCTCAACAAGCAGAAGCAGACCGACGATTACCCCTACGGCGGCGGCTGCGGCATGGTGCTCTACGCCCAGCCCATCGCCGACTGCCTGCGGGCCGTCCAGAAGGAAGTGGCGGAACAGGGGCGTCCTGCCCCGCATATCGTGTTCTTGACGGCGGGTGGTCAGCGCTACACCGAGGAGCACGCCCGCAGACTGGCCGAGTACGACAACCTCACGCTGGTCTGCGGCCACTATGAGGGCATCGATGAGCGGGTCATCGATGCTTTTGCGGACGAAGAGATCTCCATCGGCGACTATATCCTCACCGGCGGCGAGCTGGCCAGCCTCGTGGTGGCCGACAGCGTACTCCGCCTCAAGCCCGGCGTTCTGGCCGAGCAGAAGGGCTACGAGGAGGAGAGCTACTGGGACGGCCTGCTGGAATATCCCCAGTATACCCGCCCCGAGGTCTGGGAGGGCCGTGCCGTGCCCGACGTCCTGCTGGGCGGCGACCACCAGAAGATCGACGCATGGCGGGGCGAAAAGAGCCGGGAGCGCACCCGTCTGCGCCGCCCGGAGCTGTATGAACAGTGGTGTGAGACCCACCCCATCACCGAGCTGCCTAAGTGGAAACGGGGCGAAAACGTCCGCCTCGTCCGGACGGAGGAACAGTATCAGGCGGCGGCGAAGCTCTTTTGTGAGGGACGCCGCACCATCTGCGCCGGGAACTGGACGGCAGAGTATTGTGCGGGTCTGCGGGAGGAAGCCTTCCTCGCCCAGCTCAAGGCAGAGAAAAAAGAGGGCTGGGCCTGCTATCTCCATACCACGAAGGATGTGCCGGACGGTATGGTGAGCGTAGACCACAAGACGGGCCGCATCGAGCATCTGTTCGTCGCGGCAGACGCCCGGGGAAAGGGCATCGGCCAGAAGATGCTGGATTTTGCCCGTAAAAAGCTGGAAGAGCATGAGCATCCGACCCTGACCGTGCTGGACCAGAACACCCGCGCCATCGCCCTTTACCGCCGGATGGGCTGGAAGCTGACCGGGGAGGCGGCGCTGGTCTTTGACCCCGCAGAGGACGGCTTCGTGCAGCGGCACTGTGAGCTGCTCGTGATGCGCTGGGAGGGCTGAAAAGCCTGTCGGATGCAGTCAGAGGAGCAGGAAGAATGTCATAGTACGGCCTGTGGTCGAAAAAATGTTGAAAACTTTTGTATTGCCTCGCCAACACTGGGGGAATAATTTTGTTGTCTTTGTATAAAAGGTGAAAAATGCCCCCCTCATCCTTGGGAAAACCGCCAAAAATGCGTCCGGGGTCTGTACAACGGTTTCGCTTTGCGCTAAAATAATCACAACGCAACAGGCGCGAAACATAATTACATTCCTTAGAACGATAATAGATAGGAGCGTTTTACTATGTACGTCAAAGAAGTTACCGTTGAAAATCAGGTTGGTCTGCACGCCCGTCCGGCAACCTTCTTTATTCAGAAGGCCAATGAGTTCAAGTCTTCCATCTGGGTCGAGAAGGAAGAGCGCCGCGTGAACGCTAAGAGCCTTCTGGGCGTCCTGTCTCTGGGCATCGTGGGCGGCACCACCATCCGCATCATCGCCGATGGCGCCGACGAGCAGGCTGCTGTCGATGGCCTCATCAAGCTGGTCGAGTCCGGCTTTGCAGAGTAATCCAGTTCCATTCGTGTATGAGCGGCGGGGGTCATCCTTGCCGCTTTTTTGGTATTTCACATCAGAACAAAGGGAGGCATTTCCATGAAAAGACTGAGTGAAGAGACCCTGCGCAAGTATGTTGATTTCTGCGATTCCGGTCGTCCTTGGTATTTTGCGCTGGGTGTTTTTGTGACCCTGCTCATCGTGCAGACGGCGCTGTGGTTTGCGGCCGATGAAGACGAGAAGCCCAGCCAGTGGGCCACTCTGCCCGCATGGTTTGGCATCTTCCAGTCCATCGGATGCATCCGCAAGGCCCGCGAGAACCGGAAGCAGAGCGCAGAATGACCAAGGCGGAGCTATACCAAAAGGCGTGTATGCTGCCGCTTTTGCCCGGAGTATATATCATCCGGGACAAAAGCGACACCATCATCTATATCGGAAAAGCCAAGCGCCTGCGCATCCGGGTGAGCCAGTATTTCCGGGAGGGCGTGCCCCACGACAACAAGGTCAGCCAGATGATCGCCCACGCCTACGCGTTCGACGTCATCGTCTGCCAGAGCGAGTTTGAGGCGCTGGTGCTGGAAGCCAGTCAGATCAAGGCCCACACCCCCAAGTACAACATCCTGCTCAAGGACGATAAGGGCTACAGCTATATCAAGGTGACGAAGGACGAGTGGCCCCGCCTCTCGTTCACCCTCCAGAAGGAGGACGACGGCGCGGAGTATATCGGCCCCTACACCTCGAGCTTTGCGGCCCGGCAGATGGCCGAGACGGCGATGGACGCTTTCCTGCTGCCCCGGTGCAACCGGCGGTTCCCGCAGGAGATCGGCCGGGGACGTCCCTGTCTGAACGCCCACATCGGAAAATGCATGGCTGTGTGCAGCGGAAAGATCAGCTGCGAGAACTACAACGAGGCCGTCAAAAGCGCCGTCCACCTCATCCGTTACGGCAAGAAGGACATCCTGAAGCTCCTCAGCGAGCGGATGCAGGAGGCCTCTGACCGGCTGGAATTTGAGACAGCGGCCCTCATCCGCGATCAGATCGCCGCCATCACCAAGGTGACGGCGGGGCAGAAGGTCGTGGTGGACCCCGACGTGGAGATGGACGTGGTGGCGCTGGCGGGCACGCCCGGCAGCGTCTGTGCAGCCGTTCTCCGATTCCGGGAGGGACGGCTGACGGACAAGAGGGAGTTCCTTTTCCACGATACCGCCGACATCCCGGCGGTGCGGGAGGAGTTCCTGCCCCGGTACTACCTTGATGACGAGCAGATCCCGAAGGTCATCGCTGTGGACGAGCTGCCGCCGGACGCCGACGCCCTGCAGCAGGCCCTCAGCGAAAAGCGGGGCAGCGAGGTGCAGCTTTACGTCCCCCAGCGGGGCGATAAGGCGCATCTGGTCGAGATGGCCCACACCAACGCCGTCGAGCGTCTGGCCCGGGAGAGCGGCCGCTATGCCCGGGAGGAAAAGCTTCTGGACGAGATGGCGCAGGTGCTGGGCCTGCCGAAGCCTCCCCGCACCATCGAGAGCTACGACATTTCCAACTGGGGCGACGGCACCAGCGTCTGCGGCATGGTCACATTCCGGGACGGCAAGCCCTATAAGGCGGGCTACCGGAAGTTCCGGATGAAGACGGTGGCCGGTACGGACGACTACGCCTCGCTGGCCGAGACCGTTTCCCGCCGTGCGGCTGAATACGAAAAATACTCCGGAATGGCCGCAAATGGCGAACCCAGCAGCAACTATTTCGGCCAGAAGCCAGACCTGCTTCTGATGGATGGCGGCAGGGGACAGGTGAGCGCCGCCAAAGCCGCTCTTGCCGGGACCGCGCTGGCGGATGTGCCGCTCTATGGCATGGTGAAGGACGACCACCACCGCACCCGTGCCATCGTGGACAGCGAGGGCCGGGAAATCGCCATCAATATGAACCGGGGGACGTTTACCTTCATCACGGCCATTCAGGACGAGACGCACCGCTTTGCCAATGCGTACCGCAGGCAGCAGATGAACAAAAAGAGCTATTCGTCCACCCTTACCGAGGTGCCGGGCGTCGGCCCCAAGACGGCCAAGGCCCTGATGGCCCAGTTCAAGAGCGTGGGAGCCGTAAAAGAGGCGACCCCCGACCAGCTGGAGAACACCCCCGGCGTGGGGCGGCAGATGGCCCAGACCATTTACGAATATTTCCACCCGCAGGGGTGAAGCAAGTGGAAAAGTCCGGCGCAGACCAGTCTGTGACCGGGCTTTTTGCAGGGAAGGAGTTTTTATGTACCAGTTCCAATACGACATCCGCCCGGGCCGCTACCGGCACTTCAAGGGCAACGAGTATCAGGTCCTCGGGATGGCCCGCCACAGCGAGACCGAGGAGGAGATGGTGGTCTACCGTCCCCTGTACGGTGAGGGCGGGCTTTGGGTGCGCCCGGCGGCCATGTGGGCCGAGGTGGTGGAGCGGGATGGCAGACGTCAGCCGCGCTTTGCCTATATCGGCGAGTGAGGGCTTGCACTGTCTGCCGAAACGCGATACAATGGGTTTTGCAGGGCAAACAGACCTGCGAGACGGTATCCATAAAACTTCGGCATAGAAAAAGAAAAACTTCGGAGGATAAAAGCTATGGCTTGTACTACCATCCTTGTGGGCAAAAAAGCCTCGTATGACGGCTCTACCATGATCGCCCGGAACGACGATTCCGGCTCCGGCCACTTCACTGCGAAAAAATTCGTCGTCGTCCAGCCGGAGGAGCATCCGGCTGTCTACAGATCCGTCCTCTCCCACGTGGAGATCCCCCTGCCGGGCAATGCCCTGCGGATGACCGCAATGCCCAACGCCGTGGAGGGCAAGGGCATCTGGGCCGCTTCGGGCGTCAACGCCGCCAACGTGGGCATGACGGCCACCGAGACCATCACCTCCAACCCCCGGGTGCTGGGCGCGGACCCGCTGGTGGTCTACCAGCCCGCGCAGGACGGTCAGCCGGAAGTGCCCGGCGGCATCGGCGAGGAGGACATCGTCTACCTCGTTCTGCCCTACATCCACTCTGCCCGGGAGGGCGTGCTTCGTCTGGGCAGACTGCTGGAGGAGTACGGCACCTATGAGATGAACGGCATCGCCTTTCAGGACGTGGACGAGATCTGGTGGCTCGAGACCATCGGCGGCCACCACTGGATGGCCCGCCGGGTGCCGGACGACGCCTATGTGGTCATGCCGAACCAGCTGGGCATCGATGCCTTCGACCTCGAGGACGCTTTCGGCGCACAGGAAAACTATCTCTGCTCGTCCGACCTGCGGGAGTTCATCCGGGACAACCACCTCGACCTTTCGCTGGACGGCTGCCTGAACCCCCGGGACGCTTTCGGCAGCCACGACGACGCCGACCACGTCTACAACACCCCCCGCGCATGGTTCATGCTTCGCCACCTCAACCCGAATACATGGGTCTGGGACGGCCCTGCCGCCGACTACGGCCCCCGGTCGGACGACCTGCCCTGGTGCATGGTGCCGGAGCGGAAGCTGACCCCGGAGGACGTGAAGTATGTGCTGTCCTCCCACTATCAGGGCACTCCCTTCGACCCCTACGCCAGCTATGGCGACAAGAGCATGAAGGGCGCTTACCGCTCCATCGGCATCAACCGCAACGACTTCATGGCCCTCATCCAGATGCGGCCTGACCTGCCCGAGGACATCCGTGCAGTGGAGTGGATCGCCTACGCCTCCAACGCCTTCAACACCATGGTGCCCTTCTACGCCAACGTGGAGCGTACCCCGGCCTACCTCGCCTGCACCACCGGCGAGGTCTCCACCGACAGCTTCTACTGGGTGAGCCGGATGATCGCCGCCATGGCCGACGCCTCCTATGCCAAGAGCCTCATCCATGTGGAGCGGTACGAGGAGGGCGTCCTTTCCGCCAGCCGTGCCCTGCTGAACCAATACGACAGAAAGATCTCTGCCGCCGAGGAGGGCCAGCGTGCCGCCCTGCGGGAGGAGGCCAACACCGCCATCGCCGCCGAGCTGAAGAAGCGGGCCGCCGATACGCTGGACAAGGTCCTCTTTGAGCTGAGCAGCGGCATGAAGAACGCCTACGCCCGTTCGGACGCTTGAGAAGCCGTCAAAATCGGTCAGACAGAGTCATAAAATCGCCATCCGCCCCGGGACAGAACGCTCCGGGGCGGATTTTTTGTGCTCTTTTGCGGGTTGTATCCTACTGTTTGTGCAGAGTGACTGATTTTAGGAGATATATTTTGGCAGATGAATTGACGGAAAGTGATTGATTTTGACGGAGGATTTGCTATAATACAGACAGAAACAGTCAAAACGATTCAAACACAACCAGAATCGTGCAACAGGAGGGATAAAGATGTTGGCAGAAGAGAGGCTGGCCCGCATCATGAAGCTTCTGAGCCAGCAGCGCACCGCGACGGTGCAGGAGCTTTGCGAGGCGCTGGATGCCAGCGAATCCACCATCCGCCGCGACCTGAACGAGCTGGACCGGATGGGCAAGGTGAACAAGGTGCACGGCGGCGCGACGCTGCCCGACAGCCAGTTCCTCGCCGACGAGCCGACGATGGCCGCGAAGGAAGCACTGGCCGTCGCCCAGAAAAAGTGCATCGCCAAGGCGGCTGCGGCCCTCATCACCGCAGAGGACTTCGTCTTTCTGGATGCAGGCAGCACCACGCTGGCCCTCGTCCGGGAGCTGAACGGCCCGGCGCTGGATGCCCGGTACGTCACCAACGGCGTGGCCCACGCCCGGACGCTGGCCCAGAAGGGCTGCAAGGTCTTTCTGCTGGGCGGGCTGCTGCGGCCCGAGACAGAGGCCATCATCGGCGCTGCGGCCCTTTACAGCCTGCAGCAGTACAACTTCACGAAGGCTTTTCTGGGGGCCAACGGTGTGGCGCTGGACGCCGGATTCACCACCCCCGACCCCGAAGAGGCGGCGGTCAAGGCCACGGCGGTGCGGCGGGCCAGAGAAGCGTGGTTCCTTGTGGATGACTCCAAGTTCGCCCGCGTCTACCCGGCGGTCATCGCCGAGCTTTCCGGCGGCGCGATCCTGACGAACCATTGTCCGAATCCAAAATACAGACAATTCACTCTGATAAAGGAGGCAGCAGAATGATCTACACAGTAACATTCAACCCGGCCATCGACTATGTCGTGCGGCTGGATAGGCCGCTGGAGGTGGGCGAGGTGAACCGCGCCAAAGGCGAGGACTGCGTGCTGGGCGGCAAGGGCATCAATGTGTCCGGCGTGCTGGCCGAGCTGGGATGCCGGAGCACGGCGCTGGGCTTTGTGGCCGGTGAGACGGGGGCATGGCTCGAGCGGGGCTTGGCCGCGCAGGGCATCACCACCGACTTCATCCATCTCGCGCAGGGCATGACGCGCATCAACGTCAAGATCAAGGCCGGGCAGGAGACCGAGCTGAACGGTGCAGGCCCCGACATCCCCGAGAGCGCGATGGAGCAGCTGGAAGCCCAGCTCGACCAGCTGGCAGAGGGAGACATCCTTATTCTGGCGGGCAGCATCCCGTCCAGCCTGCCCCAGACCACCTACGAGCGTCTGCTGGCCCGTCTGGAAGGCCACGGCGTCCACACGGTGGTGGACGCCACCCGCGACCTGCTGGTGAACGTATTGCAGTATCACCCCTTCCTCATCAAGCCCAACAACCACGAGCTGGGCGAGATCGTGGGGCGCACCCTCACCACCGACGCCGACATCACCGCTGCTGCCCGCACCTTACAGGAAAAGGGCGCACGGAACGTGCTGGTGAGCATGGCCGGGGATGGCGCGCTCCTGCTGGACGAGAAGGGCGAAGTCCACCGCATCGGCACCCCCAAGGGCAGGGTGGTCAACAGCGTGGGCGCAGGCGACAGCATGGTGGCCGGCTTTGTGGCGGGCTACCTGCGCAGCGGCAGCTATCGGGAGGCCCTCCGGCTGGGCACTGCCTGCGGCAGCGCCACCGCATTCAGCCTCGGGCTGGCAAAAAAGGAAATGATCGATGCCCTGTTGGCGACGATTTAAGAGATAGAAGGAAACAAGGAGAGGAGAACACTATGCGAATCACGGAATTGTTTACGGCACAGTCCATCGCACTGGACGAGGCCCAGCAGGACCGCAGCCAGATCATCGACCGTCTGGTGGAACTGCAGGCGACCCATGGCAACATCAAGGACAAGGAGGCCTACAAAAAGGGCCTCTACGCCCGCGAGGACGAAGGCTCGACCTATGTGGACAACGGCATCACCGTCCCCCACGCCAAGTGCGACTGCGTCACCCGGCCCAGCCTCGCGGCCCTCCGCCTGAGCACCCCGGTGCAGTACAACGCCGAGGACGACGGCAAGACCGACCTGCTGTTTGCCATCGCAGCGCCCCAGAATGGCAGCCTCCACGTCGATATGCTGGCCCGCATGATGCAGATGCTCATGAATGAGGACTTCGTGGAGAAGCTGCGCACCGCCAAGACCCCGGCGGACTTCCTCGCCGCCATCGACGCGCAGGAGGAAGAGCAGTTCGGCGATGAGAGCTTCACCGATCAGGAGGTCAATGTGGGCTACCGGGTGCTGGCTGTCACCGCCTGCGTCAACGGCATCGCCCACACCTACATGGCCGCTGAGGCCCTGAACAAGGCTGGTGCAAAGATGGGCGTGCCCATCAAGGTGGAGACCAACGGCTCCGACGGCGCAAAGAACATCCTGACCAAGGACGAGATCGCCAACTGCGACGGCATCATCGTGGCGGCGGAAAAGAAGATCGAGACGGCCCGCTTCGACGGCAAGCCCGTCCTCTTCACCCGGGTGGACGACGGCATCCACAAGCCCGAGGAGCTTATCCGGAAGATCACCTCCGGCGAAGTCCCCGCTTTCCACGCAGAGGGCGGCGCACAGGCCGCAGAGGACGCCTCGGCCACCGACAGCTTCGGCCGCAGCCTCTACAAGAACCTGATGAACGGCGTCTCCCATATGCTGCCCTTCGTGGTGGGCGGCGGTATCATGATCGCGCTGGCCTTCCTGCTGGACGATTACAGCATCGATCCCGCAAACTTCGGCATGAATACCCCGCTGGCCGCCTTCTTCAAGACGGTGGGCAGCGCAGCCTTCAGCTATATGCTTCCCATTCTGGCGGGCTTCATCGCCATGTCCATCGCCGACCGTCCGGGTCTGGCCGTCGGCTTTGCAGGCGGCGTGCTGGCCATGAACGGCACCAACTTCGCCGGCATTGCTGCCGGTGAGACCACCGGCGTCTCCGGCGGCTTCCTCGCCGCCCTGCTGGCCGGCTTCGTGGCCGGTTATGTGGTGGAGTTCCTCAAGAAGATCACTGAGAAGCTCCCCGCCAGTCTCAACGGTATCCGTCCTATGCTCATCTACCCGCTGGGCGGCATCCTCATCGTGGGCGCGGTCATGTGCGGCATCAACCCCGTCATGGGCATGATAAACACCGCTGTGACCAACTGGCTGAACGCCATGGGCGGCACCTCCAAGGTCCTGCTGGGTGCGATCGTGGCCGGTATGATGAGCATTGATATGGGCGGCCCCTTCAACAAGGCGGCTTACGTCTTCGGCACCGCAGCCCTCGCCTCCGGCAACTATGAGGTCATGGCCGCTGTTATGGTGGGCGGCATGGTGCCTCCCATCGCCATCGCCCTCTCCACCACCTTCTGCCCCAAGAAGTGGACGGCCGATGAGCGCCGCAACGGCATCGTGAACTATGTCATGGGCCTCTGCTTCGTCACGGAGGGTGCGATCCCCTACGCCGCTGCCGACCCCCTGCGCGTCCTGCCCAGCTGCGTCATCGGTGCAGCCCTCTCCGGTGCCCTGTCCATGACCTTCGGCTGCGCCCTCCGCGCTCCTCATGGCGGCATCTTCGTCTTCCCGGTGGTGGACCATGCGGTGATGTACTGTGTGGCTCTGGCCATCGGCAGCGTCGTGGGCGCGGTCATCCTGAGCCTGCTCAAGAAAAACCGCACCGAGGAGTAACGAAACGTCATCCTCTTCTTTTTCAGGTATCAATCGCCAAAGGCCCCCACCCGGCAGCACCGAGTGGGGGCCTTTGGTGTGAGAAAAAGATAACCTCTCCGTCATTGCTTCGCAATGCCACCTCTCCTATCGAGGAGAGGCCTTGGCATTCCGGAAAGCTTAATCTCTTCGCCAGAGGCTCCCCTCGGTAGGGGAGCTGGCGAGCGAAGCGAGACTGAGAGGTTGCTTCTCATAAAACACAAAAACCCGCCTGGCAGCGGGTTTTTGTGTATAGAGGGGTGGGAAAGTATATAAAGTGGTGAATCGCATCATTGGACGGCAGCGTGTCGTGCCCGAACACCGGAAGACCGGCGGCACAGTGGAAACTCTGAGGCGTTGCCTTGCAGTATGTATTATACCCGAATTTATTTTCTTGTCAAATGCAAAATTTTGGTTTTGCTTTAATTTAACACTTTACTTTTTGACCAAAACTTTATATAATTAAAGGCGGCAAAACGAAAACTGACTTTTGCGCGGGTTGTGCTATTGCTACAACAATAAAACTTTACTTTCGAAAAATTTTGGATAATGTAACATATTTCAAAAGGAGTACTTTTCCCATGGACGATTTGGACCGCAAGATTCTCGCCCTCCTCGCAAAGAATGCCCGTATGCCGGTGAAGGAGATCGCCGAAAAGGTGGCACTGACCAGCCCCGCCGTCTCCAGCCGCATCCATAAGCTGGAAACAGACGGCATCATCAGCGGCTACACCGTGATGCTCAACCGCCCCGCCGACCGGGTCTATGTGGACGCCCTCATCAGCCTGTCGGTGGCCCCGTCCCAGCGCGACGAGCTGGTGGAGCTGATGCAGAACAGCAAGGAGGTGCTGCAGTGCTACCACGTCACGGGCGCTTACACCTTCCTCATCAAGGTGAGCTGCGGCAGTATGCCCCAGCTGGAGCACCTGATCTTGCAGTTCCAGAAACTGGGAACGACCAGCACCCAGATCATCCTCTCGACGCCTGTGAACCACGGCGACCTTGAGGCCATGATGCTCTGAGTTCACAGAACTGTTACATCTGCGGTGCAATTTTCGCCCGCTGTGGGACGTTTATCGAATAGCAGCGCTGAAACATCAAATACTATCGCTGTGTACCGAAAAATTCCACCCTGCGAACGAAAGGATAAAACTGAATATGAAACGTATCATTGCTTGTCTGATGGCCGGTATCCTGATGCTGGCTCTGGTGGGCTGCAGCACGTCCGGCAGCTCCTCTGCGGCCGCAAAGAAGGACTATACCCAGATCCTCCACGACGCCCGCAGTGACGAGGACAACGAGTATCTGATGATCTTCACCAAGGGAGAAGACGGCAAGTTCACCGCCCAGTACGGCTACAGCGCCGAATACGAGGCTGATCAGCTCTCCGATGAGGTGGCCAACATGATGATGCCCCTGCTGGGCCTCGAGGACGGTATGTACGACGACTTTGCCGCCTCCGTCTCCGGCATGATGGTCAGCGTCTACGGCGTGGCCATCGTCAAGCCCGCAGAGGGCAGGACGCAGGACGTCGTCGATGCGATGGATGCCTACGTCCAGAGCCAGCAGAAGGCGATGGAGCGGTATCTGGAGGACCAATACGAGATCGCCAGCGCAGCCCGGGTCGCGACCGTCCCCACCGGCGAGGTGGTCATGGTCTGCTGCGAGGACAGCGACACCGTCCTCGAAAATATCAAAAAAGCTCTGGCTGCATAATCCCTCTGTGCACCAAAAAAGCCCCCGCTTCCGGCTGGAAGCGGGGGCTTTGCGTTATCGGTCGTTACGGATTCTCGATGGCGTTCACGAGCTTGTTTGCGATGTAGGCATGGCCCTTGATGGTGGGATGCACGTCAAGGGTGGTCTCGGTGTTGGGGATGGCCACATAGGTCAGGTCGTAAGTCTTTGCAATCTGCTTCTCAAACTTGTTCAGCTTGCTGAAGTAGCTGCGCCAGCAGGGGATGAGGGGCACGGGGTTGGTGTAGCCGATGAGAATGATCTGCGCGTCCGGGTTCAGCTTGCGGATCTCCTGCACGATGGAGATGAGGGCGGCGGAGGTCTTGGGGTAAGTCTCGTCGCAGATCTTGCTCATGCCGGAGAAGAAGAGGTTCCATGTGGCGTTCGTCTCTGCCTTGGTCAGCTTCATGTCCTTGATGCTGCGGTAGATGGTGGACATGGTGGAACCGGAGCCTTCGCTGCGCAGATCACCGGCCAGAATGGTGGCGGCCAGCTTCTCGCTCTTCCAGTTGGTGGCGTTGCCCAGACCCACGATGCAGGGGACGAAGGCGTCGTTGGAGCCGATCTGGACCGAGATGACGTCGGCCTTGCGGATGTAATCCTGAAACTCCGGGTAGTTGTACTCGCAACCGGAGGCCATATTCATCTGCGGCATCTTGCCATACTGGATCATATCCGCGAGGTCGGGGGCCGTCAGGGCCGGCAGACCGAGGTTGATGGCGTGGTCACGGTCGAGGCCGAGCGTCTCCGCCACCTTGCCGACGTAGCAGTTGGGGGAGTAGCCTTTGAAGTTGGGGGCCATATCGACGCTGTAGCCAGCGCGTGCGCTGTACTGGACATCGGCCAGACCGACGCCGGCGCAGATGCTGTCGCCCAGTGCGACGTAGGTGAGCTGCTTATCCTCTTTTTCTTCAGAGACCGCAGCTTCGGCTGCAGAGGGATCCGGGTCGGCCTTGGCCGTCTCAGTGGCAGAGGCCTCGGCGTCTGCCGGGGTCTCGGGCTGCAGGGCAGCTTCCGGATTCAGGGTAACGATAACGTGGTCATCGCTGGCGGCAGCGGTATCGGCGGCTGCGTCAGCGCCCTCAGCCAGTGCGGGGACGCTGAACATCGACACCAGCAGCAGGGCGGAGACGGCCAGACTTGCAAAACGCTTGTTCATGGCAGAAAAATCCTTTCGTGAGATCAATAGTCGCGGGGAGAAATGTCGGCCTCGAGCTGACGGTAATCGATCTTGCCCACAGGGGTCATCGGCATCTCAGGGATGAACTTGTAGGCCACGGGCTGGACATATTCGGGCAGCTCCTCAGCGCACATCCGCTCCAGCTCCCGCACCACCTGCTTTTTCTTGGCCGTGGTGTCAGGCTTGAGCACGACGTAGACGAAGGGCAGACGGCCCTGCACATGATCCTTGTCGGCGCAGCCCACCACAGAGCACTGATGGACAGCCGGGTGGCGGCTGATGACGTTTTCGATCATAGAGGGGAAGACCTTGAAGCCGTCGTGGCGGATGATGAGGCGCTTGATGCGGGAGTCGAGGAAGACGAAGCCGTCCTCATCCAGATAGCCGATGTCGCCGGTGTGCACCCAGATGCGGCCATCGGAGTGGCGGCGGAGGATCATGTCCGTCTCGTCGGGCTTGTTGTAGTAGCCCTTCATGGTGGTGGGGCCGGAGATGCACAGCTCGCCCCGCTCGCCGATGGGCAGCTCCTTGTCCGTGCCCGGCTCGAAGGCGGCGACGAGGGTGTTGACCATCGGGATGCCGACGCTGCCCAGCTTGTTGTTCGTGCCGGCGGCGACGGTGGCAGCGGAGGCCACCTCGGTCATGCCGTAGCCCTTGGCGATCGGGTAGCGGACGCCATGGGCGGCGAGGAAGTCGTTGACGGTCTGCTCTGCGCCCCGGGCGATGGCGTCGCCGCCGGCGGCGTAGTTGAGGATGAAGGAGAGGTCCTTATCCCGCAGCTTGGGGTCAGCGGCCAGCTGCTGGTAGTGGGCGGGCACGCCGAACATATGCTCGGGCTTGTACTTGAGCACCAGACTGCCCAGCTTGGCCGGGTCGAGGTTGGGGATGATGATGACCGTGAAGCCCAGCACCAGCGGCAGATGGACGCCGCAGGCGTAGCCGTAGGCGATGAAGGGGGGCATGATATTCATGAGCTTCTGGCCCCGGTGGAACAGCTTATCGTAGGCACGGAACTGCTGCGCGATGGCGTTGAAGCTGTTGTCGGTGAGCATGACGCCCTTGGGAGAGCCGGTGGTGCCGCCGGTGTGGACCACGACACAGGCATGGTCGGGGTCGTAAGGCTCGGCAGCGGTGCTCTGGTTCTTGCTGTTTGCGATGAACTGCTTCCAGCGGATGGCGTTGGAGGCGTACTTGTTCTTGTCGGGGGTGGTCAGCCTATAGCCCACGGCCATCACCGGGGGCAGGGAGTCGGCCGGAGAGAGGACGATGACCTTTTCCACGTTGGTGCGCTTGGCGGCCTGACGGCAGCGCTCGTACACGACGTTCAGGCAGACCAGAAGATGGGAGTCCACCTCCTCGATGTACTCGTGGATGCCCTCGACGCTGTAGCGGGGGTCTACGAGGTTCAGAGTGGCGCCGATCATGTCTGCTGCATAGAACAGGGCGATGACCTCGGGGGTCATGACGCTCACGACCGTTATGATGTCGCCCTTCTGGACGCCGACGCCCCGCAGGGCGGCGGCAGTCTTCTTGACGTTGACGATGAGGTCAGCATAGGTGAACTTCCGGCCGTAGTAATCCAGCGCGGTGTCGTTCAGATGGTTTTTGTTCCGCTGGCAGACATATTCGAATGCCGAGACGGTGGGAATGGTCTGCTCAATGTACTTCTGGTCGTAATATTTGAGCCAAGGCCGAGCCTGAGATGCGTAAATGGGATCCTGCGTCATCATCAATTCCTCATTCCTTTATGTTTGTAGGCCCCGGAAGGGGCGGGTCTTCTGTTTTGTTCCAATGCCACTCCTGCTATTGTAGTAGAGCGGGGGACAAAAGTCAATAAACAGGGGAAGAACAATGAGGAAAAGGCAAGAAAAAGTTTACAATTCGCGGCACCATGCCTCGGCCTCGGCGGCACTGCAGAGCACCCAGTGACGGGGCCGCAGCTCCCGCCACTGGGGAGCCTCGGCGGAGTAGTCGTGGATGGCGGGGTCGTAGACCAGCAGCTTTTTCTGCCGCTCGCGGCGGGGGCTGGGCATCGGGATGGCCGACAGCAGGCTTCGGGTGTAGGGGTGGATGGCGTGCGTCACCAGTTCTTCGGCGTCGGCCAGCTCCACGATGTCGCCCTTGTGGATGACGGCGATGCGGTCGGAGATGTACCGCATGACCGAGAGGTCGTGGGCGATGAAGAGGTAGGTGATGCCGCGCTCTTTTTGCAGGTGGCGCAGCAGGTTGAGCACCTGTGCGCGGATGGACATATCCAGCGCCGAGATCGGCTCGTCGGCGATGATGAACTCCGGCTCCACGATGAGGGCGCGGGCGATGCCGATGCGCTGACGCTGGCCGCCCGAGAACTCGTGGGGGAAGCGGGAGGCGAACTCCGGCAGCAGGCCCACATCCAGCAGCGCCTGCCGGACTTTTTCGTCCCGCTCGGCGGCGGAGAGGTCGGGCCGGACATTCATCAGGCCCTCGCCCACGATGTAGCTCACCTTGGCGCGCTCGTTCAGGGAAGATTGAGGATCCTGAAAGATCATCTGCATCTCCTTGATGACCTGCCTGTCCAGCGCGTGGGAAATTTTGCCGTTGATCTGCTGGCCCTTGTAGAGCACCTGACCGCCGGAGGTGGGCAGGATGCGCATGATGGCCCGGCCGATGGTGGTCTTGCCCGAGCCGGACTCGCCCACCAGACCGAAGGTCTCGCCCTTATAGATGGTAAAGTTTGCGTTCTTGACGGCCTTGTAGGCTTTGCGGCCGGAGCCGTAAGTCACCTCGAGGTCTTTCACCTCGAGCAATACTTCGCGTTCGTCTGCCATGTTACTTGCCCTCCTCTTGCAGCATCCGCACAGCGGCGGGCGGCTCTATCTTGGGTGCGCGGGGGTCGAGCAGCCACGTCTTGGCCCGGTGGGTCGCGCTGACGTCGAAGTAGGGGGGACGCTTGACGAAGTCGATCTTCAGGGCCAGCGGGTTGCGGGGCGCAAAGGCGTCGCCGCGGATCTCTGTAAAGAGGTTTGGGGGCGTGCCCTGAATGTTGAACAGGTCTTCGCCCTTCACGCCCATCTGGGGCATACTGGACAGCAGCGCCCATGTATAGGGGTGGCGGGGGTCGTAGTAGATCTCGTCGGAGGTGCCGATCTCCACGATGTCGCCTGCGTACATGACGGCCACCCGGTCGGCGATGTTGGCCACGACGCCGAGGTCGTGGGTGATGAGGATGATGGTCAGATTGTACTTGACCCGCATCTCCTTCAGCAGCTCGAGGATCTGGGCCTGAATGGTCACGTCCAGAGCTGTCGTCGGCTCGTCGCAGATCAAAATCTGGGGGTTGCAGGCCACGGCGATGGCGATGACGACGCGCTGGCGCATACCGCCCGAAAACTCGTGGGGATACTGCTTGAAGCGGACCTCTGGGTCGGCGATGCCGACATCCCGCAGGTATTCCAGCGTCTTCTCCTTGGCCGCAGCGCCTTTGAGGCCCTGATGCAGCTCCACGGCTTCCATGATCTGGTCGCCGATGGTCTTCAGGGGGTTCAGGCTGGTCATGGGGTCCTGCATGATCATGGCGATCTCATGGCCCCGGACCTTCAGCCAGTCCTTCTCCTTTTTCAGCGCGGAGAGGCGGATGGGCTGGTGGTCGTCGGCCCCGAAGTAGTCGATGGTGCCCGAGGTGATGGAGCCGTTGGAGTCCAGCAGGCCCATGAAGGACTTGGTGAACACGCTCTTGCCCGAGCCGGACTCGCCCACGATGGCGAGGACCTCGCCGTGGTAGACGTCGAGGTCGATGCCGCGGATGGCGTGGAGGATCTTTCCACGCAGATTGAATTTGATGTTGAGATCCCGCACCGAGAGGATCAGTTCGTTCTTTTTCATCCCTGTGCCTCCTTACTGCAGATGGTTCTTCGGGTCGGCTGCGTCGGAGAAGGCGTTGCCGATGAGATAGAACGCGATGGTGACGAAGCTGAGGATGATGGTGGGGTAGAGCAGCTGATAGCGCAGTCCGGCCTGCATCATGACCTTGCGGCCATCGTTGATGAGGTTGCCCAGCGAGGGAGTCTCCACCGAGAGCCCGAGGCCGATATAGGTGATGAACACCTCACTGCCGATGGCGGCGGGGATGGTCAGGGCCATCCGCAGCATGATGACCGATACGAGGTAGGGCAGCAGGTTGCGCAGCACGATGCGGGCGGTGGGGGTGCCGATGCAGCGGGATGCCACGTTGTAGTCGCGGTCGCGGATGATGAGGATCTGGTTGCGGATGAAGCGCGCCATGGCGATCCAGCCCGTGATGGACATACCGAGGATGAGGGTCTTGACGCTGGGGCTGGCGACGTAAGAGATCAGGATGAGGATGATGGTGGAGGGCACATTGTCACAGATGTTGTACAGCTCGGTGAAGAAGAAGTCCAGCTGGCGGACATAGCCCCAGAGCACGCCCACCGTGATGCCCACGACGGCCTCGATGAGGGCCACGAAGAAGGCGATGGTCAGGCTGGTGCGTGCGCCGGCCCAGATGCGTGCCCACAGGTCCTGTCCGATGGCGTTGGAACCCCAGATGAAGCCATCCTCACCGGGGGCAATGTTGCGGTACTGGACGCCGGTGAGGGGGTCCACAGCGCAGAAGTTGGGGTCTGCCTGCCCGGGCAGATAGGGCTGTAGAAATGCGAAGGCCACCACGGCGATGAGGGCGGCGAGGAGGATGACCGCGATGCGGTTCTTGAAGAATGCACGGAAGGTGCTGCCCCAGTAGCTGTAATTGGAGTAGGAGGTGGCCTCGGCCCGCTCCTCGCTGAACCCGGCGGGGGTGAACAGCTCTTCTTCGGGCAGCTCTGCCCATGCGGCGGGGCCGTCCGCCTGCAGTTTGTCCAGCTGTGCTTCCAGCTGGTGCGCTTTTTCATCTTTCATACGGAAAAGCATTATCGGCCACCTTCTTTCTTGCCAAAGCTGATGCGGGGATCGATGAGCACCATGAGCAGGTCGCCCAGAATGAGGCCGATGATGCCCACGCAGGCGTAGAGCAGGACGATGCCCTGCACCATCGTGTTGTCGTGGCGCTGGACGCAGGTGACCAGCAGACCGCCCATGCCGGGGATGCTGTAGAGGCTCTCGATGTAGATAGAGCCGACTACCGTGTTGAGGAAGGCGGAGGGGATATACTGCACCAGCGGGACCATCGCGTTGCGGAAGATGTGGCGGAGGGCGATGCTGTTCTCGCTGACGCCCTTGGCCCGGGCGAGGCGGACGTAATCCTTGTTGCTCTCGTCCACCATGTACCGGCGCAGCCACATGGCGTAGAACGCCACATTGCCGAGGCTCATGGAGCAGACGGGCAGCACCCAGTACTTCCAGTTGGAGGTGTCGAAGAGCAGGCCTACGCCCAGCGCGGTGGTGCCGTACATCTGGATGTAGAGGTAATACACCGCCGCAGGCACGGCCTGAATGAGCACGATGATGGCCGTGCCCAGCTTGTCGGGCCAGCGGCTCTTGAACCGGCCCATGAACAGGCCCATCGGAATGCCGATGACGAGACTCAGCAGCATGGCGAAGACGCCCATCTGGATGGAGATGGGCAGCTTCTTGGCAAGGATGCTGGTGACGGAGGCATTGACCTTATAGATGTGGCTCACGCCGAGGTCGCCGTGGAGGGCATTCACCCAGAAGCGGCCGACCTGCACCGGCAGCGGGTCCAGCAGGCCCATCGACTGCAGGCCGGCCTGTATCTGGGCCTCGGTCATTTTTTCGTAGTTTGCAAAATAGCCTTCTACCGGCATCAGCCGCAAAAGGCAGAATACGAGCGTGACGATGACAAACAGGGTCAGGATCGAGCGCCCGATGCGTTTCGCCAGATATTTGAGCATATCTGTGCGCACCCCTCTCTTTTATTTAATGAATGTCGGATAGGAATAGAATACAACAAAAAACTACTTTTGGAAAGTGATTTGGCAAAGTTTGCTCTAAAAATTCATCTGAGAGCCTTCAGAAATAAAAAGCCCTCCGCTTTCCCGGGGGAAAACGGAGGACGGCAGAACGGTCAGAAAAGCTTAGCGGGCGTCGCGGTTGGCCTCATACTCGCTCATGGAGACATAGTGGTCGAGGACGTGGATGCCCTTCAGGCGCTTGTTGGAGAAGCCGGTGGAAGCATACTGGCCCTCCCAGTAGTTCAGGCGGGTGGCGATGTAGGCCGGGACGCTCATGCCCATGGGGACGACGAGGGCGTTGTTGATGAGGGAAGCCTCGGCGTTGGCGAAGGCATCGTAGCGGGCGTTGATGTCATCGGTGATCTTCACAGCGGCTTCGATGGCCTTCATGTAGTTCATGACGGCGTCAGCGGTGTCGCCGGTGATGAAGCCGTCCTCGACGCCGGTGCGCAGGAAGGCGTAGCGGCTGCCGCGTGCGCCCTCGGCCTGATAGAAGGGGTCGGTCTCGGTCTGGGGGTCGGAGTAGTCTGCGCCCCAGTTGCACAGCAGGAAAGCGAACTTGCCGTTGCGGCGGACGCTGGACAGGAAGCTGTCGGAGGGGCCGGCGGTGATGACGATATTGATGAAGTCAAAGCCGTCGTTCAGCACACCCTCGAGCTGCTGCTTGAGCACCTGACACTGCTTGTCCCAGTCGGAGGAGGAGGGGTTGTAGGGCAGCTGCACCTTGATGGGGAAGGTGACGCCTGCGGCGGTCAGCTCGGGGATGGCGGCGTCACGGTACTCCTTGGCCTTGGCCTCGTCGAAGAACTCGGTGATGTTGGCGAGGTCGCCGCACTTCAGGTAGTCCACGCCGTCAGCGTTGGCGCAGAAGCTGGGGGGCGTGATGGTGTTCAGCTTGTAGTTGTCGTAGCCCTCGGGTGCCTTGACGGCCAGCGTGACGGAGTTGTTGATGCCGTAGAGGAAGGCCTTGCGGAAGTTGGTGTTGTTGATGGCCTTGGCCCAGTTCTCCGGCTCATACTCGGCGTCCATGCCCTCTACGCTCCAGTTGGAGAACTCGTGGGAGAAGGGCATGAAGTTGAACATATAGAAGTAGGTGTAGTTGGTGTTGGGGCGGTCCATGGACACCATATCCTTGGTGGTGTCGTCGGCCAGCCAGCTGTCGAGGATGTCGGAGCCGATGGTGGCCTCATCGATCTCGCCGCGCTTGATCATCTCGGGGCCGTTGACGCTGGCCTCGGCGTTGTAGATGCGGCTGATGGTGTCGATGAAGACGTTGGCGGCGTCGTAGTTCTCGGGGTTCTTCTTCATGACCCAGGTCTCCAGAGACTCGTAGGCGGCCAGATAGAATGCGCCGCAGCTGTAGGTGGTCTCTGCGCTGGTGGCGAACTGGTCGCCGGTCTCCTCCAGCAGCGGGCCGTAGGCCGGCTCATAGGGCAGGTAGCACAGCAGGCTCAGGAAGCCCGGGAAATCGTAGGTCAGGGTATAGGTCAGGGTGTGCTCGTCCACAGCGGTGACGCCCACGGATTCGAAGTCCACGGGTGCGTAAGTGGCGGGGTCTGCATTGGGGGCGGCGACGGTGACGACGCCGTCGGCATCCACGGTGTAGGTGGTGCCGTCCTCGTCCACGACGCCGGTGTTGGCGTTGTTCAGGTAGACGTGGTAGCTGTAGTAGTCGTCAGCGCCTGCGATGTAGCCGGTGACGAGGCCCACGTTGGAGGCGGCGTAATCCGGGGTCAGGACGTACTTCAGGGCGTCCACGAAGTCCTGCGCCGTGACGGGAGCGACGACCTCGCCGTTGCAGTCCACCCAGTTCTCCTCCCGCAGATGGAACGTCCAAGTCAGAGTGTCGGCATCCCAGTCCCAGCTGGTGGCCAGACCCTCGCGCATGACGCCCTTGTTGTCGTACTCGACCAGAGTGTCCACGCAGTTTGCGCCGACGACCATCTCAAGGTCGGTGCCGGTGGTCAGGTAGTTCAGGGTGGCAGGCTGGCTGTCGTACAGGATGGTGTAGCTGGAGCCGGAGCCGGAGGAGGCTGCGCCGGAGGCGCTGCCGGAAGAAGAGCCGCCGCAGCCGGTCAGCAGGCCGGCTGCGCAGGCACCGGCGGCTGCCAGACCGCTGGCCTTCAGGAACTGACGGCGGGAGATGGAAGTGTTCATCATAAATTCCCTCTTTTCTTGTTGTTGCTGTACAGGGACAGCATTCGCGTTGCGCGGTGCCCGCTGTTTCCCGTCAGCGGACAGTTGGGCTGTTTTTTATGAAAAAAGAGCAACGGAAAACCATCCGTTACTCCTTTGTAACAGTCCCGGCCATCAAATAAGTGGTCAAGACTGAGTATAGCATTGATTTGCGGCCGCGTCAATCCTTTTTGGCAAGAGCGGCTGTTTCTGGTGCAGCAACAGTTGTCTCCGCAACGGCGGCAGGCGCTGCGACGGCCGGGGCAGCGGCCTCTGCGGCAGCTGCATTCTCCGCGGCCAGCTCTGCGGCAGCGGCCTTGGCGGCTTCTTCCGCAGCCTTGCGGGCCTCCCGCTCGGCGATCCGCTCTTTGGCGCGGGCAGCGGCCTCCTCCTGACGCTGCTTGGTGCGGCGCTTGATGCGGCAGACCGAGCAGATGCCCTCGGTGCTGTTCGGCGCGATGGGCTTGCCGCAGTCGGCACAGAGAGTCTTGCTGCATTTGTAGACGCTCACCGGGCCGAGGGTGGTCAGCTGGCGCAGCTTCATGCCGTCGATACCGCTGTTCGAGCAGGCTGCGACACAGACGCCGCACTCGCTGCACTTCCACGGCGTGACGACCACGCGGGTCTGCCCGTCGGGCAGGTCCTCCAGCTTGAGCGCGCCGGAGCGGCAGGCCTTTTCGCACTTGCCGCAGCCGAAGCACTTCTGGGTGAAATTGGGCAGATACCAGCCGTAGCGCAGCGGCGTCTCGGAGGCAGCTTTGAGCTGCTTGGTCCGCTGGTGGAGCAGGAGGCGGAAGTCGGCGGCGCTGTCCTCCTCGCTGCGCAGGCCGGGCAGCATCTGCAGCAGCTTCTTGGTGCCGGTGCGGGAGCCTTCGGTCATGTGGGAGAACATCTCCCGGCGGCTCAGCTCCTGCACATGGTAGGGGGCGTCCTCCTGCTGGTAGGCCAGCGTGACCCGGCTCTCGAAGAGCTGGGGGCCGAGGAACTCCACGAGGCGGGTCAGCTCCTTGCGCAGCTGGGCAGCGCAGGCGTCGTTCTCGCACTCGCCGCAGGGGGTCAGGTCCAGCACGAGCTTCTTGTTCAGGGCGAGATAAGCCAGCGTCTCCCACGAGAAGGCGGCCACGCAGGCGCGGACGGCGGTATTCTTCCGGCTGCTCTTCTCGCAGCCCAGCCAGAGGGTGTCATTGTCGGTGTCGGCCAGCGAGGTGTCCCGCTGCACCTGTTCGGGCGAGGGCACGATGCAGCCCGAGCGGCAGACCGAGACGCAGAGGCCGCAGTCGGTGCAGGGGTCCCAGTCCTTGACGAGGTTGGGGCGGGTGAAGATGGCGTCGCCGTAGGGGCAGATGTCCTTGCAGTCGGTGCAGGGGGTGCGGTGGGGGTGGAGGTTCCAGCACTGACGGCGGACCACCTCGGGATGGGAAGTCTTCATCAGGGCATCCATGGCATAGCGGGTAAACAGACCCATAGCGGTATCACTCCTTTTCGGGGGCATCGGTCACGGTGGTGACCTGAGCGTTATCCAGCAGGAAGCGCTGCACCTTCTTTGCGGCCAGCGCAGCGGCCACAGCGTCCTCGGCCAGTGCCTTGCGAATCTCGGCCTCGGGGGTATCCTGCAGCTGGGAGAGGCGGCGGTACTCCGCGTTGACCTCCTCGGGGTGGACGACGATGCCCTCGGCCTCGGCGATGGCCCGGGCTGCCAGCACGAAGCGGATGCGGCTCTCGGCCTGTGCGCGGTAGTCCTTCTCGAGGGCTTCCGGGGTGGTGTGGCTGTTCTTGCAGTGCTGCTCGAGGGTGATGCCGCTGCGGGAGAGGCGCTCGGTCAGCAGCTTCATCTCGTTCCGGGCCGTGCGGTCAAGGATCTCAGCGGGCAGGGCTACGGTCATGTTGGCACCGGCCATGTCCAGAAGCTGTTTTCCGGCGGCGCGGTCGGCACCCTCCTCGTGGACCTTCTGCTTCTTGGCGCGGAGGTCGGCCTTCAGCGCGTCGAGAGAGTCGAAGCCCAGACTCTTGGCAAAGGTCTCATCGGGGGCGGGAGTGACCTTCTCGGCCAGAGAGCGGAGGTTGATCTCGAACTGCGCGGTCTTGCCGGACAGCTCAGGCAGGCGGAAATCCTGCGGGTAGGTGAAGTCGAAGCGGAACACCTCACCGGCACAGTGGCCGTAGATGGCCTGCTCGGCGGCGGGCATCAGCTTGCCGTCGCCCAGCACCACCATGACATTCTCCATCCGGCTGTCGGGGATCTCCTTGCCGTCCATGTAGCCGACAAAATCCAGCAGGGCACGGAAGCCGCGCTTGGCCGGGGCGGTGGTGGGGTGATAGACGGCGTGCATCCGGGTCTGATGCAGCACCTCGATGTCCACGGTCTTGTCGGTGACAGGGCGGACGTGGCGGGTGACGGCGAGGCCCTTGTACTGGCCCAGCTTTACTTCGGGCAGATTCTTTTTCTTCTGTTCCATAGCGGCATACTCCTTATGACGTAAGCAGCCCGGCGTGCGGCGCTGCGAGTCTTATAACAATACGTTGAATTATACACGTTTTCAGTAAAAAGGGCAAGGTCACAGCCCGTGGGCGGTGAGCCACGCTTCGGCCACCTGCGAGAACATCTCGGGATACTGGGCATCCTCTGCGGCAAAGGCGCTCAGGTAATACTCTACCTCTGCGCGGGTGGGGGCGGCAGTGCGCCGCCAGATGGTGAAGGTGGTGCCGTTGCCCATGTCGAAGCTCTGCTCAAAGGTGAAGGCGTCGTCCTTTGCAGCGAGGAAGCGCTCGTTGAGCTTGATGGACATCTCCCCGCTGCCCGCATAGGTCTGGGGGAAGGGGTCGCAGGTGATGACGTACTTCGCCTCGAAGAACTGCATGGGGAAGTTGTGGGTGCCGGGCACCGAGAAGCCGAAGGCCAGCTTGTCGTTGATGGGGGCGTCGGGCAGGCGGCAGTTTTTGAAGTGGTCGGGGTTGTAGAGCATATCGTGGGGGATCATGTAGCTGATCTCGCCCGCGTCGCAGTGGGCGTCGATCCAGTCGGCGATGGCCTGGATCTGGCCGATGTCCTTCCGGTCGTAGATGAGCTTGTCCAGCGAGATGAAATACCGGGTGGCGGGGATCTGGATGGGAAAGTGCTCGATGACGAAGCCCGGCATGGCCAGCGTGGTCAGAGGCGAGCAGCGCACCGACATGGACAGCACCAGCACGAAGGCCCAGCAGCCCAGTTTGAGGGTGCGATGGCGCTGGATGCCCTCGGCCAGTGCGGCTGCACCCAGCAGGAAGAGGAGAAAATACCCCGGCAGGAAGAGCAGGAACTGATGAGAGCCGGTGTTCTGGACCCGGGTGAAGAGCAGCAGGCTCACGACCAGCTCGCACCCTGCCAGACAGGGCAGAGCGGGCAGCTTTCGCTTTGCTGCAAAGACGAGGCCCAGCGCGATAAGGATGAGATTGAACAGGCCCAGCCGTCCGAGGTGGTAGAATGCCTCGAGGGCCAGACCGCCGCCGTTATAGTAGGAGTAGCGGCCCGCGTAGTTATAGGTGAGGATGTGGGATACCATGGGCCAGAGCAGGATGACCATGGCGGCGACGGACGCAAGGCCGAAGAGGATGAGGTTCTTCCCCCGGCGGAGGGCGGCGGAGACCGCACCGCCCTTTGCCAGCCGCACACAGCCTGCGACGAGCAGCAGCACATAGGCGAAATAGTAGCCCACCACGAAGTAGAGGAACCACCGGCGGGCGAGGATGATGGCGGCAGTGGCGAGGAAGATAAGGCCGAACCGGGCTGGTTCGAGGGTGTCAAAACGGAAGTCCAGCGTCAGCAGCAGGATGGCGAAGGCGAAGATGAGGCCGAACCAGTCCGGCTGTGCCAGCACAGCGCTCATCCGCAGGAAGGGATAAGCCGCCGTCAGGGTCAGGCCGAAGAGGAAGTAATACATCCGGTTCTTCACGTTCAGGAGCTGGCCGACCTTCACCACGAGACCCGCCAGAAGCACCAGCAGGGTCGGCAGGATGCAGAACACCTGACTGAAGGAGTAGGCGTCGCCGGTGTGGTCGGTCAGGCAGAAGGGAAACTCGGTGAAGAGGGTGATGAAGTTGGTGTAGTCGTCGGCCATCGAGCCGAAGAGGTAACGGAGACCCCCGCCGGTGCTCTGGGCAAAAGCGGCTTCGGCGTCATATTGCTTGAGCAGGTAGTTGGCGTAGTCCCAGACGTAGATAAAGCTCCGGCTCGATAACGTCCAGTAGAAATAGACGACGGCCACGGCCCAGATGCCGAAGACGACGGCCCAGTGGAAGAAAACCAGCTCGACGCCCGCCGTGCGGAGGACGCAGACCGCCAGCAGGAAGAGGACGAGACAGGCCCAGAGACTGAGCAGCGGAAAAAAGAACGGGCTGGCCGGGACACCGACCCCCAAAAGGAGGAGCGCCACGGCACAGAGGCCGAGGTCCAGCCCTGCCCATTGCAGGGGCGAGAACCGACGGAGAGCAGCAGATGGCATAGAAGGAGGGCTCCTTTCGTTCAGCTTGTAAAAAGGGTGAAGCACACAACTTTCCATCTAACAGTATAATGGCTGCGTCAAGGCTTGTCCAGCCGCAGAGGGCGCTGAAACGCAGAATATCCCGCTGCGTTCTCAGCAGACGGGATATTCTTTACCAAATATTACTTTTTGGAGTTGTGCGCTGCGGCGTCAGCCTTGGCGTTCTGGGTGCGTGCGGCCTTGCGGCGTGCGGCAGCGGCCCGCCGTGCACTGGCCTGTGCGGCCTCGGGGCGGGGCGCTTCGGGGGTGAGCCGGAACATCCGGCTGCCCATGGCAGGCAGGTCCACCGTGAGGGTGTAGTCCCGGCCATAGACACCGCCGTCGGTGGTGTGGAGGGCCTTGGGCTTCGACTTGTCCGCACCGCCCCAGCAGGGGGCTTCGGTGTTCAGCAGCTCTTCTGCCCCGGCGGGGAAGCGCAGGTAGAGGGGGAACTTCTTGTGGGCGGTGTTCTGGGTGTTCATGACGCAGAGGATGGTCTGGCCTGCGCCCTTGCGCAGCCATGCATACACGCCCTCGTCCCGGCTCTCGCTGGCGACCCACTCAAAGCACCGGGGGTCATATTCGCCCGCATAGAGGGCAGGCTGGGTGGCGTAGAGGCGGCTGAGGGAGGCGAAATACTTCTGGAAGGCGTCGTGGAAAGGATACTGGAGCAGGCCCCAGTCCAGCTCCCGCTTTTCGTCCCACTCCCGGAAATGGGCGATCTCGTTGCCCATGAAGTTGAGCTTTTTGCCCGGGTGAGCATACATATAAAAATAGAGGGTGCGCAGCTGGGCGCATTTTTCCTCGTAGGTGCCCCAGAGCTTGTCGATGATGGTCTTTTTGCCGTGGACAACTTCGTCGTGGCTCAGGGCCAGCAGGTACAGCTCATTGTAGAAATAGTGCATACTGAAGATGATCTTTCCGTATGCATTGGGCCGCTCGCCAAAGGGGGTGGCAAAGTAGTCCAGCGTGTCGTGCATCCAGCCCATGTCCCACTTGTAGTCGAAGCCGATGCCGTCGTAGCGGGTGGGGGCCGTCACCTTGAGGAAGTTGGTGGAGTCCTCAGCCATGTAGATGCCGGTGGGCCAGCGCTCGTTCAGGCCGTGGTTGAGGTTCCGCAGGAAGGTGACTGCGCCCTCGTTGACGCCCCGGGCGGGGTCGCCCTGCCAGTAGAGGGCGCGGGAGATGGCGTCCATCCGGATGCCGTCGCAATGGTAGACCTCCATCCAGAGGGCGGCGGCGCTGCTGAGGAAGCTGCACACCTCCCGGCGGTAGTAGTTGAAATTGCAGGTGCCCCACTCGCTGTGGCCCACATCGCTGTCGTACTCATAGAGGTGGGTGCCGTCGAAGTTGGCCAGCGCGTCGGCGTTGGCGGCAAAGTGGACGGGGACGAAGTCCATGATGACGCCGATGCCCATCCGGTGGCAGGCGTTGACGAAGGCGGCGAACTGGGCCGGGGTGCCGTACCGGCTGGTGACGGCGAAGTAGCCGGTGGTCTGATAGCCCCAGCTGCCGTCGAAGGGGTGCTCGGCCAGCGGCAGCAGCTCCACATGGGTGAAGTGGTGCTCCAGCAGCCACGGGATCAGCTCCCGGGTCAGCTCTTCGTAGTCGTACCAGCCGTCCGAGCCGTCGGGCCGGGTGGAGCCGGGCTTATGCTTCCAGCTGCCGACGTGCAGCTCGTAGATGTTCATGGGCAGGTTGCGGCACTTGTCCCGCCGCTCCATCCACGCGCTGTCGTCAAAGGCGAAATCCAGCCTGGTCAGGCGGCTGGCGTTGGCGGGGCGGACTTCGGAGGCAAAGGCGTAGGGGTCGGCCCGCATAACGACGCTGCCGTCGGCGCCGTGGATGCGGTATTTGTAGAGGTCGCCCTCGCACAGCCCGGCCACAAAGCCGCTCCATACGCCGGTGTCGGCCTTCTGGAGAGAGACGCCGGCACCCCAGCCGTCAAAGCCGCCGCAGACCTCCACGGCGGTCGCGCCGGGTGCCCAGACGGCAAAGCGCCAGCCCTCTTCGCCGCGATCGCCCTGCCAAGGGTGTGCGCCGAGGACGTGGTAGGCGTCGAAGCAGTCGCCGCTGAAGAAGGAACGGGGGATAGAGGGAAGATTCATACGAAAGACTCCTTTTATCGCAATTTTTACAGAGAGTACCGGTTCGGGAGGGAATAATGTGAGAAATATACAACACTATTTCCACACTTTTGTCGGAAAATGTGCTATACTGAATACAACGCCGGGGCTTCGAGAAGCCCGGCGGAACTTTTGAAAACAGGAGCGGTACAGACAATGGCTTGGTATGACAATGCGGTATTCTATCACATCTATCCTCTGGGACTGTGCGGCTGCGCGCATGAAAATGACGGGCAGCCTGTCCCCGGGGCATTCAAGAAGCTGGATGCGTGGGCAGAGCACGCGGCGGAGCTTGGCTGTACGGCGATCTATATCGGCCCTCTGTTCGAGAGCGGCTCCCACGGCTATGACACCATCGACTACCGGCAGGTAGACCGGCGGCTGGGCACCAATGAGGAGTTCAAAAAATTCGTGGCCGACTGCCATGCGCGGGGCCAGCGGGTCATCGTGGACGGCGTGTTCAACCATGTGGGCCGCGATTTCTTCGCCTTCCGGGAGCTGAAGGAGCACCGCGAGAACGCCCGCTATAAGGACTGGTTCTGCGATGTGAATTTCTGGGGCAACAACGAGTACAACGACGGCTTCTCCTACGGCAACTGGGGCGGCTTCAACCTGCTGGTCAAGCTGAACCAGCGCAACCCCGAGGTGCAGGACTACCACTTCGATACCGTCCGCTTCTGGGTGGAGGAGTTCGACATTGACGGCATCCGTCTGGACGCTGCCGACGTGCTGGACTTTGACTTCATGAAGGGACTGCGCCGCCTTGCCAACGAAGTGAAGCCGGAGTTCTGGCTGATGGGCGAGGTCATCCACGGAGACTACAGCCGCTGGGCCAACCCCGAGATGCTCCACTCTGTCACCAACTACGAGCTGCACAAGGGCCTGTGGAGCGGCCACAACGACCACAACTATTTTGAGATCGCCCACACCATGCGGCGGCTGCAGGGCCTCTGCCATGACACCCGGCTCTACAACTTCTCGGACAACCACGATGTGGAGCGTCTGCCCAACAAGCTGCGCAACCGCGACCACATCCGGCATATTGCTCTTCTAGTATATACGCTTTGGGGCATTCCGTCCATCTATTACGGCTCAGAATTTGGGATCGAGGGCAAAAAAGAGTGGGGCAGCGACTGGCCGCTCCGCCCCTGCCTCGAGCTGGCCGACTATGCCGACGCCGAAAAGACGAATCCTGTCACCAGCGTCTACGCTGCACTGGGCAGGCTGAAGGCCGAGTGCCCTGCGCTGAGCTGGGGCGAGGTCAAGGAACTGACCCTGACCACCCAGAGCTACGCCTACGCCCGGGTGCTGGACGGCGAGGCCGTCGTGGCCGTCTACAACAACGGCGACAGCCCGGTGTCGATGGAGCTCCAGCTGCCGGTGGAGGCCGCGGGCGTGAAAGACCTGCTGGCCGACTGCGTGGGCAGCCAGCCCATCCTGACGCAGGTGGAGTGGGGGAAGCTGAAGGTCCAGCTGCCCTCCAACTACGCCACCCTGCTGCAGCTGGTGTAAAAAGGAGGAACGCGGAAGATGAATGCTGCGCAGCGCAGAAAAGCGATTTTAGAGCGGCTGACGGAGGCCAGCGCCCCCCTGAGCGCCAGCGTGCTGGCCGGTGCGCTGGGAGTGTCCCGGCAGATCGTGGTGGGCGATGTGGCCCTGCTGCGGGCCGCAGGCACCCAGATCGACGCCACGCCCCGAGGCTATCAGCTCCACCCTGCTGCACGGGGCTGTACGGGCATCCTCGCCTGTGTCCACAGCACCGCCGACCAGATGCGGGAAGAGCTGTATACGGTGGTGGATCAGGGCGGCGTCGTGGTGGATGTGGCCGTGGAGAACCCGCTTTACGGCGAGCTGCGCGGCAATCTCAACCTCGCCAGCCGGTACGATGTGGACCATTTTATCCAGCAGGCGGCGGATACGCCCGAATGCCTGCTGAGCCGGATGACCGGCGGTGTGCACCTGCACACCCTGAGCTGCCCCACGGAGGAGGCGTTCCGCCGCATCGAAGCGGCACTGGACGCCAAGGGGCTGCTCTATAAAAAAGAGGAATAAGGGACTGCTTTCATTGTAAAAAATCCACGGGGGCTTGTCCATCGACGAAAGACGAAAACCGTTGGATAATCAACTAAAACACGGAAGAGGTGGATTTTGTGGACATCCGTATCGCGCGCACCGACCGAGCCATCGAACAGGCATTCATGGAGCTGCGGGAGAAGAACCCTCTGGAGCGGATCAAAATAAAGGACCTGTGTGCACTGGCCTGCATCAACAAATCGACGTTCTACGCCCACTATGAGGACATCTATGCGCTGGCGAACGCGCTGGAAAACAAGCTCGTCGAGTCGATCCTCGCCAGCGTGCCCCACACCCATGACGATGAGGCACTGCATCAGACCGATGCACTGACAAGGGAGCTGTTTCAGGCCTTCGTGCAGAACCAGCGGGCCGTGAATATCCTGTTTTCGGGCAACCGGCAAGGCATCTTCGCCAACAGCATCGAAAAGGGCCTGCGCCAGCGGTTCGAGGAGGCAGACCCGACCTTTGCGGCCGACCTGAACCGGGGCATCCTGCTTTCGTTCTGCGTGCAGGGCTGCTTCTACGCCTTTACCAACAACAGCGGCCGGATGGACGAAAGCAAGCTGGTGGCTCTGCTGGGGGCCATCGCCAAGGCGGCACAGAAGATCGAATTATAGCAGAGGGGCTGGATAAGCCCGGACAAAAAGACCAGAGCTGCTTGGCCGAAAAGGCTTTGCAGCTCTGGTCTTTTGCGTTATTTCTGCGTTCTGGGCGGGGCGGTCCGCTCGGTCAGCAGCTGCTGGAACTTCCGGGCTGCTGTGTTCAGCGGGCGGTGGTGGTCGTAGACGAGGCAGATGCTGCGCTGGGGGATGATCTCCTGCAGGTGCAGTTGGACGAGTTCGCCGCGTTCCAGCGCAGCTTTCGCCATCGGTTCCGGCACGAAAGCAAGGCCCAGCTCGCTTTTAACAAGGGTCAGCATCTGGTCGGTGGTGGCGGCCTCGGTGTCGGGCCGGAGGACGGCATCGTGGTCAAGGAAGAACTGCCGGTAGAAGCTGCGGGTCATGCTCTCGTCGCTGAGGGAGATGAGGGGGTAGTTGACCAGTTCTTTCAGGGTCAGGTTCTGGCTTGCCAGTGCGGTGAAGGTCCGGCCGCCCACCAGAACCTCGTAAAAGGGCATCAAATCCACCATTTTCAGCCCCGACTCAAGCTCTGTGGGGGTCGAGATGACGGCAAAGTCCACCTCGCCGTTCTTCACGGCCTGCACTGCCTGCGGGGTGGAGTGGTTGGAGATGCGCAGCCGGATGCCGGGATATTCGGTGTGGAAGGCCCGCAGTTTTTCGGACAGATAGATGTTCAGCGCCGTTTCCGTTGCGCTGATGCTGATCGCGCCGTGCTCCAGCGTGGCGCTGGCACTCAGCTCCTCCTCGGCGTCCTGGATCTGCACCGCCGCCGACGCAATGCGGGAATAGAGCATCTCGCCCTCCGGTGTCAGGGTGACGCCCCGGTTGGAGCGGATGAAGAGCACACAGTTCAGCTGGCTTTCCAGCCGGTTCATCGAGTGGGTGATATTGGGCTGGTTGTTGCCCAGCACCCGCGCCGCCTTGGTAAAGTTCTGATACTTCGCCACATAATAGAAGATCTTATAATATTCCCAGTCCACATACATGATGCTTTTCAGCCTTTCATATAAAAATTACATCGCTGCCATACACAGGATACTTTTTACACATTCTTTCTCTGCTCGTATAATAGCAATTGCGACTGGAAATTGCAAGAGGAAAATCGAAGGATGAGGCCCTGCGGCGGCGCAACAGCCTTTGCCGCAGGCCATCGCAAAATGTGAAAAGAAGGAAATTGAAGTTTATGCTGACTGCTGTTACTGGAATCAACTGGGGCGATGAGGGCAAGGGCCGCGTCATCGACCTGCTGGCCGAAAACGCCGATGTGGTCGCCCGCTATCAGGGCGGCAACAACGCCGGCCATACCGTCGTGACTGAGAAGGGCAAGTTCATCCTGAACCTGCTGCCCTCCGGCATCCTGCACCCGGACGTCACCTGTGTGCTGGGCACGGGAATGGTCATCGACCTTGACCATCTTGCAAACGAGATGCAGGCCATCGAGGCCCGCGGCGTGGAGATCAGCCCCAAGAATCTGAAGCTCTCCGACAAAGCTACCATCTCCATGCCGTGGCATAAGGTGCAGGACGGGCTGGAAGAAGACCGCCTTGCCCAAAAGGGCAGTGCCTTCGGCTCCACCCGGCGCGGCATTGCCTACGCTTACAGTGACAAATACCGCAAAAAGACTCTGCGTTTGGGCGACCTGCTCCATCTGGACGAGGAGCGCACCCAGAACCGTCTGCACATGATTTTGGACTCCAAGAACATGGAGCTGGCGGGCTGCTACCATCAGGAAAAGATGTCCTACGATGCGCTGCTGAGCTGGTGCAGAGCACAGGCGGAGCAGTTTGCACCGTACATCTGCGATGTGGGGGGCTTTTTGCAGGAAGCTCACGACAGCGGCAAGCGCATCGTGCTGGAAGCCCAGCTGGGAGCTATGCGGGATATTGATTACGGCATCTTCCCGTTTACATCCAGCTCCAACACGCTGGCAGCTTACGCACCGCTGGGGGCCGGCATCCCCAACTGCCGCCTCGACCATGTGGTGGGCGTGCTGAAAGCGTATTCCACCTGCGTAGGTGCCGGTCCTTTTGCCGCTGAGAACGCCATGGGCGAGGACTGGAACGAGAAGCTGCGCAAGGCAGGCGGGGAATACGGTGCGGCCACAGGCCGTCCCCGCCGGGTCGGCCCCTTTGATTGCGTGGCCAGTCGGTACGGTCTGGCCTGTCAGGGGGCGGATAAGATCGCCCTCACCAAGCTGGATGTCCTCAGCAGCATGAAGGAAATCCCGGTCATCACCGGTTATAAGCTGGATGGTGTGGAAGTCCCCCGCTTCGATACCCTGTCCGACCTCGACCGGATGGAGCCGGTGGTCACGATGCTGCCCGGCTGGAACAGGGATATTTCCGGCTGCAAGAGCTGGGACGACCTGCCCAAGGAAGCGAAGGGCTATGTGGAATTCCTCGAACAGCAGCTGGGCCATGCGATCCAGTTCATCTCCACGGGCGCGGAGCGCGAGAGGTTTGTGCTGAAAGGAGAATGGCTGTGAGACACTTTATTGAGCCGAACAGCTTTTCTCTGGACGAACAGCTGGCCCTTCTCGACCTTGCAGACCGGATGGAGGCAGACCCCGCGCCCTATGCGCATCTCTGCGATGGGCGCATTCTGGCGACGCTGTTCTACGAGCCGTCCACCCGCACCCGGCTTTCCTTCGAGTCGGCCATGCTGCGGCTGGGCGGCAAGACGCTGGGCTTTGCCGGGGCACAGCTGTCCAGTGCCAGCAAGGGTGAGACGGTGGCAGATACAGCCCGCGTCGTGAGCAATTATGCCGATGTCATCGCCATGCGCCACCCGAAAGAGGGCGCGCCGCTCCGGGCGTCCCTGTATGCACGGGTGCCTGTCATCAATGCAGGCGACGGCGGGCATGCCCACCCCTCCCAGACCATGATCGACCTGATGACCATCCGCCAGCGCAAAGGGCGGCTGGATCACCTGACGGTGGGCTTCTGCGGCGACCTCAAATTTGGCCGGACGGTCCACTCCCTGACCGCAGCCCTCAGCCAGTTCGAGGGGAATCGCTTCGTGTTCATCTCGCCGGAGGAGCTGCGCATCCCCCAGTACGTCAAGGACGAGACCCTGACGCCGCTCCATCAGACCTACAAGGAGACGGCAGACCTCGAAGCCGAGCTGCCGCATCTGGACGTGCTCTATATGACCCGCATCCAGCAGGAGCGCTTTTTCAACGAAGAGGACTACCTCCGGTTGAAAGGCTGCTACTCCCTGAACGCCAAGCTCTTGGAGCTGGCCCCGTCGGATATGCCGGTGCTGCACCCGCTGCCCCGCATCGACGAGATCAAGCTGGACGTGGACAGCGACCCCCGCGCCGCCTACTTCGACCAAGTCCACAACGGCGTTTATATCCGGATGGCCATTATTCTGGCCCTGCTGGGCATCCCCGACCCTGTGACCGGAAATAAAGTGCTGAAATAAGCTCTGACCGGAAAAACAATGCCGCCCGCCTGCGCTGTTGTCACGCAGGTGGGCGGCATTTTACATTATTGGCCCGGAAAGCACCGTTCAGACAAGGCTTTCCATGAGCTTGGCACACGTTTCGATGCCGATGCCCCCGCTGTCCAGCGCGATATGATAGTTGGCGGCGCTGCCCTCTGGAGCAAAGTGAAGGAGCAAAAAAATTCCCCACAGACCGGCAGATCCGTGCTATAATCAGAGCAAAAGGGCCTGCGCCGGAAGCGGGGCCCCGCAAAAATGGAGGACATGAGGATGAACGAAACGCTGCGAAGGGATGCCGACGCCATCATCGGGGCCAGCCTGAGTGCTGTCCTGCCGGACGAGGCCGTCCGCCGTGCACTGAAAGCCTTTCAGCCCAAGGGCGGCAAGGTGATGCTGGTGGCAGCGGGCAAGGCCGGATGGCAGATGGCCCGCGCCGCCGTGGAAGCACTGGGCCGGGTGGACGGCGGCGTGGTCGTGACCAAGTATGGCCACGTCAAAGGCCAGATCTCCGGGGTGGACTGTTATGAAGCAGGCCATCCCGTCCCGGACGAAAACGGCTTTGCGGCCACCGAAAAGGCGCTGGAGCTGGTGCAGGGGCTGGCCGCAGAGGACACGGTACTGTTTCTGCTCTCGGGCGGCGGCAGCGCGTTGTTTGAAAAGCCACTGCTCCCCGGTGGGGAATTGCAGGACATCACCCATCAGCTCCTTGCCAGCGGGGCCGACATCGTGGAGATGAACACCATCCGCAAGCGGCTTTCCGGGGTCAAGGGAGGGCGGTTCGCACAGCGCTGCGCTCCGGCAAACGTATTCAGCATCGTCCTCAGTGATATTCTGGGCGACCCGCTGGATATGATCGCCAGCGGCCCGGCAGTGCCGGACTCCTCCACCTGTGCGCAGGCGCTTGCCATTGCGGAAAAGTATCGGCTGAACCTGTCGGAACAGGCGAAGGCGCTTCTGGCACAGGAAACGCCGAAAGCGCTCGACAACGTGACGACCCGGATCACCGGCAGCGTCCGGGAACTGTGTGCAGCTGCGGCCAGTGCCTGCCGGGCACGGGGCTATGAGCCAGTCGTCCTCACCGACCGGCTCTGCTGCGAGGCCCGGGAGGCGGGCAGCTTCCTTGGCTCCATCGCCCGCACCCACGCGGGGCAGGGCCGGAAGCTGGCCTTTATCGCAGGCGGCGAGACTGTGGTGCGCCTGACCGGGAAGGGTCTCGGCGGCCGCAATCAGGAGATCGCCCTTGCGGCGGCTCCGGCTCTTGCCGGGCTGGACGCGGCGGTCTTCTCGGTGGGCAGCGACGGCACCGACGGCCCCACCGATGCCGCTGGCGGCTATGTGGACGGCGATACCGCCGCCGCTCTGGCGGCAAAGGGCTGGAACGTGTTCGACACCCTGAAAAATAACGATGCCTACCACGCCTTACAGGCGGCAGAGGGGCTGATCGTCACCGGGGCCACCGGAACAAACGTCAACGACGTGGCAGTGGCGCTGATCACAGGATAAAGAGAGACTGCTGCGCAGGTCGTAATGTGCCTCCGGTGGGCCGGGATCAGTTCTCGGAAGAGATGTCCTCGCCGAAGTACTTCTCGCTCAGCTCCTTGAGGGTGCCGTCGGCACGCAGTGCTTCGATGGCGCTGTTGAGGGCGTCGAGGAAGGAGGTGTCGTCACTCTTGAGCACGGGGATGGCGACATGGGAGGCCTCCTCGGTCTGGGCCACCAGCTTGAAGTTGGCGTCCGGATGGACATTCAGGTAGTCGTAGAAGGAGACGTCGGCGTTCAGGGTGGCGTCGATGCGGCCGGCAGTCAGCAGCTGGATGGTCTCCTCCAGCGTGTCGATGCCCTGCACGGTAGCGCCGTAGCTCTCGGCCAGCTCCATATAGGTGGAGGCAGGGCTGTTGGCCGTGGTCTTGCCTGCGAGGTCCTCAAAGCTCTTGATGTCCTCGTTGTCCTTGCGGACGGCGAGGGCGGTGTGGATGTAGCCGTAGGGGGTGGTGAAGTCGTAGGTCTTGGCGCGCTCCTCCGTGACCTCGACGCCGTTGCAGACGAGGTCATAGCGGCCGGCGTCCAGACCGGCGAAGAGGCTGTCCCAGTCGCTCTCGACATACTCCGGCTCGACGCCCAGCTTTTCGGCGATGGCGCGGGAGACCTCGACGTCGTAGCCGACGAGGGTGTCGTTCTCATCGTGGAAGCTCCAGGGCTGCCATGCACCTTCTAGAGCGACGATCAGCTTGCCGTTGGACTGGACGGCCTCCAGCTTGTTGGCAGCGGCGGAGGAAGCGGACTTGCTGGAAGAGCAGCCAGCCAGCGAGAGGGCACCGGCGGCAGCCATGACACTCATCAGGGAGATAAAGGTTCTGCGTTTCATAATAATAGTCCTTTCTGTGGTAAAAACTTGGGAGAGGCTTCAGACTTCGGTATGCGAGATCTTTTGCAGGAACTCGCGGGTCCGGGCCTCTTTGGGGTGGACGAAGAACTCCTGCGAGGGGGCTTCCTCCACCACGACGCCGTTCTCCATGAAGACGGTGCGGGAGGAGACGTTGCGGGCAAAGCCCATCTCATGGGTGACGACCAGCATGGTCATCCCCTCCTGCGCCAGCTGCCGCATGACAGCCAGCACCTCGCCAGTCAGCTCGGGGTCGAGGGCGCTGGTCGGCTCGTCGAAATAGATGATCTCGGGGTCGGAAGCGAGGGCGCGGGCGATGGCCACACGCTGCTGCTGACCGCCCGAGAGCTGGCGGGGGTAGTAGTCGGCCCGGTCGGCGAGGCCGACCTTTTCCAGCATCTTCATGCCGATGGCATTGGCCTCGTTTTTGGGCATTTTCCGGGCAACGATGAGGCCCTCGGTGACGTTCTGGAGGGCCGTCTTGTTGCGGAAGAGGTTATAGTTCTGGAAAACGAAGGCCGTCTTCCGACGCAGCCGTGCGATGGAGGCCCGGTCGGCGCGGGCAAGGTCGAAGGCCTCACCGTCGAAGGTGAGGGTGCCTGCGTCGGCGGTCTCGAGGAAGTTGAGACAGCGCAGCAGGGTGGTCTTGCCGGAGCCGGAGGGGCCGAGGATGGCGACGACGTCGCCTTTTTCCACCGTCAGATCGACGCCGCACAGCACGTCAAGGCTGCTGACCGGCTTCGGGGCACGGCCAAAGATGCCGGGACGGACGCCGGGCTTTGCATATGTATGGAAGGATTTGCGGACGCCGCGGATCTCTAACATTGCCATAACAGCCATACTCCTTTCTTACTGGAAGCCGTGGGCGTTGAGCTGGCGCTCCAGCAGCCCCTGCAGCTTGGTGATGACGGTACAGAACAGCAGATACACCACCGCCACCTCGCAGTAGATGGGCAGGAAGATGTAGGTGCGGGCCGCGACCCGCTGGCCGGCCATGAACAGCTCCGCCACGGTGATGTTGGAGGCCAGAGAGGTGTCCTTGATCATGCCGATGAGGGAGTTGGAGAGGGCGGGCACGGCGGTGCGCAGGGCCTGCGGCAGCACGATGCGGCGCATGATCTGCCACCAGCTCATGCCCACGCAGCAGCCGGCCTCCAACTGGCCCTGCGGCACGCTTTCCAGCGCACCGCGCATGGTCTCGGCACAGTAAGCGCCCTCGTTGAAGGCGAAGGCGATGACCGCCGCCGGAAAGGCGTCCAGCATGATGCCCACGCTGGGCAGGCCATAGAAGATGATGAAGAGCTGCACCAGAAGCGGTGTGCCCCGGATGACCCAGATGTAGAACCGGGCCAGCTGACTCAGCACCGGCACCCGGGCGTACTGCACCAGAGCCACGGCTACGGCCAGCACCATCGCCAGAGTGAAGGAGACGAGGGTGAGGGGGATGGTCATGGTGAGGCCCGCCGACAGGATGCGGGGCAGGGCCTCCCAGAGCACGCTGATGATGCGGTTGGATAACAAAGATTCCAGCATGGATGATGTCCTTCTTCAAAATGAAAAATAGAGCAGTTTGACTTCTTATCGCACTTTTTGAAAAATGCGATAAACCGATGGAACAGCAGGAAAGCTCATGATACACCTTAAACCATACTTTCAGTCAAGGGCCTGAGCAGAAAATCCTACAAATCCTACCAGAATACTATAGCATGATTCCCGGGGGAACGCAAATGGTTTCGAAAAATTGCATGGTATGGATGAAATGAATGAAAAAGATGCATGATCTTTGTGCACAACGGCGGAACAGTTGACGCGGCAGGGGCTTTCGGGTACAATAGAATCGAATAGACCTGTGCGGTGGCACGGGCAGAACAGGCCGCACGCCCCGGCAGATGGGAGCGCGGCGGATACGGAGGACAAACGTGATGAAACGTATTGGTATTCTGGGCGCTGGAACTTGGGGCATGGCCCTTGCACGGATGCTGACGGTGAGCGGGAACGATGTGCTGGTCTGGTCGGCCATCGAGAAGGAGATCGATGACCTTTCGACGACCCGCGTCCACCCCAACCTGCCGCAGATGAAGATCCCGGAGGAGCTGCGGTTCACCAAGAGCATCGAGGAGGTCTGCAAGGACAAGGACATCCTGCTGTTCGCGGTGCCGTCGGTCTTCGTCCGCTCCACGGCAGCAAAGGCCCGGCCCTATGTGGCCGACGGCCAGATCATCGTGGACGTGGCAAAGGGCATCGAGCCGGACACGCTGTACACCATGACGGAGATCCTTGCCGATGAGCTGGGCCGGGAGGGCGGCCCGAAGAACATCCGCCTTGTGGCCCTGTCCGGCCCCACCCATGCAGAGGAGGTGGCCATCGATCTGCCCACCACCATCGTGTCGGCCAGCAAGGACGCCGAGGCCGCGGCCTTCGTGCAGGAGGTCTTTACCAACAACGTCATGCGCGTCTACACTAACGACGACATCAAGGGCGTGGAGCTGAGCGGTGCCATGAAGAACGTCATCGCGCTGGGCGTCGGCATCTCCACCGGCCTCGGCTACGGCGACAATGCCCGCGCCGCCCTCATCACCCGGGGCATCGCCGAGATCGCCCGTCTGGGCGTGGCGATGGGCTGCAACGTCCATACCTTTGCGGGTCTGGCCGGCATCGGCGACCTCATCGTGACGGCCACCAGTATGCACAGCCGCAACAACCGCGCCGGTATCCTTATCGGCAAGGGCGAGACCCCGGAGCACGCCGTCAAGGAAGTGGGCATGGTGGTGGAGGGCATGAACGCCCTGCCCGCTGCGCTGGAGCTGGCCGAGCGGTATCAGGTGGAAATGCCCATCGTCCAGACCGTCAATGCCATCGTCAACAAGGGGATGAGTGCGGCGGAGGCCGTCAAGTCCCTGATGGAGCGCGGCCTGAAGAACGAGCTGCCGCAGGAATACGAAAAATAAACGAAAAGGGGCGGTATCATGCCTTCTACCTACGCACACCGCCGCTTTGGCGCAGATGTTCTGGCCCTGCTTCCGGACGGGCTGCGCCAGACGCTGGAGCAGCACCGGGAGCTCTACGATATGGGCCTCCACGGGCCTGACCTGATGTTTTATTACAAGGCATTGCAGACGAACCCGGTGAACCGTTTGGGGAATGCCATGCACGAGGAAAAGGGCGAGGTGTTTTTCACCCGCGCCCGGGCCGTGGTGGAACACGCGGCGGATAAGGACGCTGCGCTGGCCTACGCGCTGGGCTTCGTCTGCCATTTTGCGCTGGACAGCACCTGTCACCCCTATGTGGAGGCCTATGTCCGGGAGAGCGGCGTGAGCCACTGTGAGATCGAGACAGAGTTCGACAACGCCTTGCTGCGGGAGGACGGCTATGACCCCATGAAGTTCTTCACGGCCAGCCACATCAAGCCCAGCCGCCAGCGGGCGGAGGTCGTCGCGCCTTTTTATGAAGGCGTCACGGTGGACGAGACGCTGGCGGCGATGAAGGGGATGCTCTCGGTGCACCATATGCTGCAGGCGGCGAACCCCGTCAAACGCTGGGTGGTGCTGGCCGGGATGCGCGCCGCCGGAAAGTATGAGTTCATGCACGGCCTTGTGGCGAACCCGCAGCCCAACCCCAAGTGTGTCCAGAGCAGCCGGAAGCTCGAGGAGCTGTACAAAACGGCTGTGCCGCTGGCGGTGCGGCTCATCGGCGAGTATGCCGGAGGAAAGCCGCTGGGGCCGGAATATCAGCACACGTTCGGGGAAGACTGAGAGGAGCACTGGATGGGAAAGAATGGCAATTTTCGCCTGACGAGGCTGGAGCGGAACTGGATTCTGTACGACGTGGGAAACTCGGCCTTTGTGCTGATGGTGGCGACCCTTATCCCCATTTTCTTCAACGCACTGGCAGAGAGCGGCGGCCTGACCTCGGTGGAGTATCTGGCCTACTGGGGCTATGCCAGCTCGGTCGTGACCATCATCACGGCCATCCTCAGCCCGATCCTCGGCACGGTGGCGGACACCAGAGGCTTCAAGAAACCCATCTTCATGCTCTGCGTCGGCGTGGGCATCGTGGGATGCTGCGCCATGGGCGCGGCGTCGGCGTGGCTGCCCTTCCTCGTCATCTTCGTCATTGCGAAGGTGGGATTTTCGGGCAGTCTGGTGTTCTACGACTCCATGCTCGGGGATGTGACCACGCCGGAGCGGATGGATGAGGTGTCCAGCCGGGGCTATGCGTGGGGCTACATCGGCAGCTGCGTGCCCTTTGTGGTCTGTCTCGGCCTTGTGCTGGGGGCGGGGGCCATTGGACTCAGCCAGATGACGGCGCTGAACATCGCGCTTATCCTGACGGCGGTGTGGTGGCTCGTGACCACCCTGCCGCTGCTGAAAAGCTACCGACAGCTCCACTATGTGGAGGTGGAACAGCACGCAGTACGCCAGAGCTTTGTCCGCATCGGCCAGACCCTGCGGCATCTGCCGGAGGACAAGCAGGTGTTCTGGTTCCTGCTGGCGTTCTTCTGTTACATCGACGGCGTGTATACCATCATCGACATGGCCACGGCCTACGGCACGGCGCTGGGGCTGGACACCACCGGACTGCTGCTGGCGCTGCTGGTGACGCAGATCGTGGCGTTCCCGTCGGCCCTCATCTTCGGGCGGTTGTCCAACGAGTATCCCTCGTCGAAGCTCATCCCGGTCTGTATCGCGGCCTATGCGGGCATCGCGGTGTTTGCATTCTTTCTGACCCGGCAGTGGCAGTTCTGGGTGCTGGCCGTCATCGTGGGAATGTTCCAAGGCGGCGTGCAGGCCCTCAGCCGCTCCCACTTTGCAAAGATCATCCCGCCGGAGAAGTCGGGCGAGTACTTCGGGCTTTTCGACATCTGCGGCAAGGGGGCATCCTTCCTCGGGACGATGATCGTCAGCGTGGGGAGCCAGCTGACCGGCAGCGCCAATGTGGGCGTTGGCTCCCTCATCGTGCTGTTCGTTGTGGGATTCGTACTGTTCCGGGTGTCCTGCCGTCAGGGAGAGACGGCATAAATTTCATAAAAAACGGAAACGGAGAGAGCTGTCCTGCACAGCTCTCTTTTTATTGTGACTTTCAAAAATAGCGCCTATCAAAACGGCGTAGTTGCGATACGCAGCTTGCGGATGGTGCTTGTGCATTCAAAACACAAACTGCTATATTTTGTGGAAAACGCAGAAAAGCTGGGCGATTTTTTATGCAGAAAGCCGCCACAAAAATACTGAAACCTCTTGACAAATATAATCGGGGGGGAGTATAATGAATCAGAATAGAGGTTTGCCTTACGCCCGGAAGGAAGAAAATGCGAGCGGGGAAAGACCTCTAAAACAATGTGGAGGTTTTAATTATGAGACTGGATATGATTTCCCGCCGCCGTTTCCTCAAGAGCGCTGGTGTTGCGGCTCTGGCTGTTGCCGCAGCAGGTGTGCTGGCAGGCTGTGATGGCGGCAGCAATAGCGGAAGCGGCAATGTTACCCCTGCTCCTGTTCCCGGTGCAACGGAGGATGTTAACATCATTTTCTTTGATGATGAAACCAGCGAAATCATTGGTGAGGGCATCCTGAAGAATGTCCTGAAGACTGCCGACCATGTCAACACCAACGACATTCCGGAGGACCAGTTCCCGGAGGGCTACCATGTGGCAAAGCCTAAGGATCTGGAGATCCGCATTAAGGATGACAAGAAGTATATCTATGTGTTTGTGACCGATGTTACCTATACCGACATCAGTAAAAAGGTCGAGATTACTCTGCATGATATGAGCAACTATGGTGCAGTGATCAAGACCACCGCGACCATCAACAAGGATGCAACCACTGTTATGCCGAAGGAAATCGAGCTGCCGGAGGGCTATGAGTTCTATCCGGAATCCAACTACAAGATGGATGAGGGATATAGTCTGAATATGGAGTTTATGGTTCAGAAGATCAGCGGCTAAATATTTTTGGTATTCTTCCATACAATATGCAGAGAGGCTTCCCCTTCGAGGGGAGGCCTTTTTGCGTCCCGCGAGTTATGATTCACAAACCGTTCATTGTGTTTTGGCGGGCAGGATGATACAATAGAGAAAAATCCAGAAAACGCAAAGGAGCAAGACCATGAAACAATATCCCGGCTATACCCTCGTCAAGCGCGAGGAGTGCCCCGAACAGCACGGGACGCTGACTGTGCTGACCCACGACGTCAGCGGGGCGGCTGTCCTGCTGGTGGAGAACGACGACGACAACAAGGCCTTCGGCATCGGATTCGGCACCTTTCCCTCCGACGATACCGGCGTGTTCCACATCCTCGAGCACTCGGTGCTGGCGGGCAGCGAGAAATACCCGGTGAAGTCGCCGTTTTTGCAGCTGCTCAAGAGCAGCATGGCCTCCTTCCTGAATGCCATGACCTTCCCGGACAAGACGGTCTACCCCTTCGCAACGCCCAACGAGACGGACTTCAAGAACCTGATGGACGTCTACCTCAACGCGGTGTTCTGCCCGCTGGCGATGGTGGACCGGGGCGTGTTCGAGCAGGAGGGCTGGCACCGGGACGAGGACGGCACGGTGAGCGGCGTCGTCTACAACGAGATGCAGGGCGCACTGGCGACGCCGGACGCCCAGCTGCAGAACGCCCTGAGCCGGGCGATGTTCCCGGACACGGCCTACGGCTTCGTCTCCGGAGGCGACCCGGCCTCCATCCCGGCGCTGACCTATGAGAAGTATGTCCGGGTCTACCGCCGTCATTACAGTGCGGACAACTGCTGCATCACCCTCTACGGTAAGATGGACATGGCCGAGAAGCTGGCCTTCCTCGATGAGCAGTATCTGAGCCATATGCCCAAGAGTGTCAGCCGCCCCCGGCTGACGGTACAGGACGAACAGGCCGGTGTGCGGCTGCATATCCCCTACTACACCGAAAAGCCCGAGCCGGACGAGGCACAGTGCGCGCTGGCGTGGTACACCGGCGCGTTCGCGGACCGGGAGCGCCAGCTGGGTGTGGAGATCCTGCTGGACGCCCTGCTGGGCAACAACCAGTCGCCCCTGAAAGCCGCCCTGCTGGAAGAAAAGCTGGGGGCGGACATTGATGTGGGCTTCGACGACAGCACCTTGCAGCCGACGCTGGAGCTGGTACTGCGGGGGGCCACCGAGGCGTCGGCAGGGAAATTCGCTGCCGCTGTCCGGAAGGCTGTGGACGGCATCCTCGAAAAGGGCATCCCCGAAGAGCTGCTGATGGCAAGCCTCAACTCCACCGAGTTCGCATCCCTTGAGCGCCCGGGCAGCATCCCGGACGGTGTGCTGGACGCCATCCATGCATCCACCGGCTGGCTCCACACCGGCGACCCGGCCCTGCTGCTGCATACCAACGGGCTGTTCGCCTCGCTGCGGGAGAAGCTGGAAAAGGGGTGGTTCAACGAGCTGCTGCGGGAGCTGTTCGCGCCCGCGCCGGTGGAGGTCATCCAAGTGCCCGCCCTGCCCAAGAAGGAGGAAGAGGGCCGGGCCGCCCGCACCGACGGCAAGCTGGTGCTGGACCATCCATTGACCGCTGCCGACCTCGGCGAGGGCAAGAAGCTGACCCCGGGCCGGGGCGGGATGCTGGCCGGGGCTGAGCTGCTGCATCACCCTTCGGCGGGCAGCACCTACCTGAACTTCTACTACGACATCGGCAATGCAGCGCCGGAGGAGATGCCCTATCTGAACCTGCTGACCGATGTAGTGGACGAGCTGGACACCGGGAAGCACACGGCACAGGAGCTGAACACCCTGCGGAACACATGGCTGGGCCGCAGCGGCGCATGGGTGGACGGCTGGACCGGCCGCCAGCCGGGCCGACCGGTCCATGCAAAGCTGGTGGCCGGGATGAGCCTGCTGGAACGCAGCCTCGAAAAGGCTGTGGAGCTGGGCGGCGAGTGGCTGTATGAAACGAAGCTCACCGGCCCGCAGGCAGAAGCCGCGATGGAGCGGGTGGTCAGCCAGCAGAAGCTGATGATGGAGCAGAGATTCCTGCGGGAGGGCCATGCCTTTGCGTCGATGCGTGCGGCGGCCCACTTCTCGGTGGAGGCCGCCATGAACGAGCGGTGCAGCGGCGTGAGCTACTACCACTTCCTCTGCGGGCTGCAGGAAGAAGCCGACTGGGCCGGACTGGGCCGGAGGCTGGAAGCGCTGCGGCAGAAGGTGCTGGGCGGGAACGCCCTGACGGTCAGCCTCCACGGCAGCGATGCAGCACTGGACACCCTGAAAAAGCTGCTGCCCGGCAGCGCTTTTGCTGCCGGAGAGCGCCGTGCGGCAGTGCCCTACACCGAGGAGCTGACGGCACCGGTGAACGAGGCCTTCGTCATCGACGGCGGCGTGAACTATGATGTTCTGGCATGGCCGATGGAGCGGCGCTTGGAGCGGAAGGTGCTGGCCCGAGTGATGAGCTACGAGTATCTGTGGCACAGCATCCGGGAGGTGGGCGGCGCTTACGGCACCGGCATGGTGACCCAGAACGACGATGTGGAGTACCTCTACACCTACCGTGATCCCCATCTGGCGGAGAGCTACGAGGCCTTCGCCGCCGGGCCGGCAGAGCTGGCGGGGCGCGATTACACCGAAAACGATATGAACGAATTCATTGTGGGCGCTGCGGCCAAGCTGGACACTCCGCGCAAGCCCCGGGACGAGGCTGCGGCCACCGACTGCAAGTATTTCTGCGGCATCACCGACGAGATGAACGCCGCCGAGCGGAAGAGCCTGTGCAGTGTGGATGCTGCCGCCCTCAAGGCTGAGGCGGCGGACCTGTCTGTCCGGATGGAGAAGGGCGTTCGGGTGGCGTTCGGCAGCAAGGAGGCCGTGGAAGCCGCGAAAGCGCTGTTCGACCGGGTGGAAACGCTGTAAAAGGAGCGGAGCACCTCCCGGAGACTTTGCGCAGAAAATCGTGCAAAAATCCCCTGTCTGTGGAAAAGAACACAGGCAGGGGATTTTTCTTGTCTAAAAATATTACTGTGGGGACAAAACACCGTGAAAGATACAAAAGCGAATCAAAAAGTATGTACTCCTGCGGAGGGAAAAAGCGTGGTATCCTTTTGCCAACGAAAGAACGAAAGGATGTGAGAACACAGGATGGGGCAGGAAAAGCAGGAGGCGTCCAATGGAATGAAAAATCTTCAGAAGGCCGCAGACACCCTGAGCACCATGCTGGTGCAGGAGATCAAGGGCCTGAACACCCGCCAGCGTGCGGCCCGGAAGGAAAAAAGCACCGACACTGGACTCATGAAGGATCTCAAGGAGGCCACCGCCGTGCTGAAAGACCTGACAGGCGTGACGAAGACCCTGAACGACCAAGAAATGGAGGAAGAAGGGCGGGAATGCGGCGTGGTGCTGCTGCCGCCGGTGGAGGAGGCATGATGGAAGAAAACAAGGAGCGGAACATCGTCTGGAAGCCCCAGCCGAGGCAGCTGGAATTTATGCGGCGGCCTGAGCCGGAGGCGCTTTACGGCGGCGCGGCAGGCGGTGGAAAGAGCGACGCCCTCGTCATCGAGGCGCTGCGGCAGGTGCACATCCCCCACTACCGGGCGCTCATCCTCCGCAAGACCTACCCGCAGCTGTCCGACCTCGTGGACAAGAGCCAGCGCTACTATCTCCGGGCTTTCCCGGAAGCGCAGTACAACGCCACGAGTCATGTGTGGGTCTTCCCCAGCGGGGCGAAGATCTATTTCGGCTCGATGCAGCACACGAAAGACCGGACGAACTATCAGGGCAAGGCCTTCGACTTCATCGGCTTCGATGAGCTGACCCACTTCGAGTGGGAGGAGTACAGCTATATGATGAGCCGCAACCGTCCCACCGGCCCCGGCACGCGGGTGTACCTACGGGCCACCACCAACCCCGGCGGGGTGGGCCACGGCTGGGTCAAGGCGAGGTTCATCACGCCCGCCCCGCCCGGAACCCCCATTGAGGAGGAGTGCACGGTGCAGATGCCGGACGGTACGGAAAAGATGCTCCGGCGGGCGAGGGTGTTCATCCCATCCAGCGTCTTTGACAACCCCGCCCTGCTGAAGAACGACCCGGGCTATCTGGCCAGCCTCGCGGCCATGCCGGAGGCGGAAAAGCAGGCGCTGCTCTATGGCAGCTGGGACAGCTTTTCCGGGCAGGTGTTCACCGAGTGGCGGAACGACCCGAAGCATTACGAGGACCAGCGCTGGACTCATGTCATCGCGCCCTTTGCCATCCCGAAGCACTGGAAAATCTACCGGGGGTATGACTTCGGCTATTCGAAGCCGTTCTCGGTGGGGTGGTACGCGGCGGACGAGGAGGGGCGGCTCTACCGCATCAAGGAGCTTTACGGCTGCACGGGCCGACCCGACGAGGGAACGCACCTCGACCCGGTGGAACAGGCCCGGCGCATCCGGGAGGCCGAGCAGAACGACCCGATGCTCCGGGGGCGGGTGATCACAGGCATCGCCGACCCGGCCATCTTTGACCAGAGCCGGGGCGAGAGCGTCGCGGATATGCAGGAGAAAAGCCCGAACTTCCTGCATTGGAGGCCCGGCGACCACACCCGTCTGGCGGGCAAGATGCAGTTCCACTACCGGCTGCATTTCGACGAGGAGGGCAGGCCGATGCTGCAGGTGTTCCATACCTGCAAACACTTCATCCGCACCATCCCGAACCTCGTGTACGACGAGAGCAATGTGGAGGACATCGACACCCGGCAGGAGGATCATATCTACGACGAGTGCCGCTATGTGCTGATGGAGAACCCCATCTCGCCGCCCCGGCAGATCGCCGAGCCGAGGGTGCGGGATGACCCGCTGGAGCTGCATGGGAGGGCGAAATTTCTGAGGGTGTGAAGGCAAGGCTCTCCCTTTGGGAGAGCTGGCGCGTGAGCGCCTGAGAGGGCAAGGATGCTGACGGTGAAGGCATGGACACAGCGATAAATACGATTTAACAAAAAGACTGCTTATCGCTGTGCGGAGGCTTTCGGGAGACGGGCTTGCCCTCTCCGTCATTGCTTCGCAATGCCACCTCTCCCAAAGGGAGAGGCGTTGGCAGGCCGGGCAGAAACGGAAGTGCCCTGCGACAGAGGGCAGAAAGGAGTTACATTGGACGAGATGAGAAAAAAGCTGCCCATCGGGCCGGAGGAGGTGGGCGAGGCGGCACAGATCTTGCAGCGGTACAAGGCAGGCAAGGCGGCGCTGGACAAGCGCTTGGTGGATAACGAGCTGTGGTTCCGGATGGGGCACTGGAAGAACTACCAGAACCCCATGATGGAGGGCAAGCCCCAGCCGTCCAGCGGGTGGCTGTTCAACTCCATCGCCAACAAGCACGCTGACGCGATGGACAACTACCCCAGCCCCAACGTCCTGCCCCGGGCCGAGGACGATGAGGCTGCGGCACAGGCGCTTTCCAGCGTTTTGCCCGTGGTGCTGGAACAGGCCGACTACGAGCAGGTGTACAGCGACACATGGTGGCGCAAGCTCAAGCAGGGCACCGGTGTCAAGGGGGTGTTCTGGGACCCGGAGCAGCGGGGCGGCGTGGGCGAGATCAGCATCCGGCCCATGAACCTGCTGATGCTCTACTGGGAGCCGGGCGTGGACGACATTCAGGCGTCGCCCCATTTCTTCTCGCTGAGTCTGGCGGACTCGAACCAGCTGGAAGAGCGCTGGCCTCAGCTGGCAGGGCACACCGCCAGCGTCCTCGATGTGCCCCGCTACATCCACGACGGCGGCCTCGACACCAGCAGCAAGAGCGTCGTGGTGGACTGGTACTACAAAAAGCTCTCGCCGGAGGGCCGGAGCGTGCTGCACTACTGCAAGTTCTGCAACGGCGTGGTGCTCTACGCCAGCGAGAACGACCCGACGCTGGCCGAACGGGGATTCTACGACCACGGCAGGTATCCTTTTGTGTTCGACCCGCTGTTCATGGAGGAGGACAGCCCGGCTGGCTTCGGGTACATCGACGTGATGAAGGAATGCCAGACCGCCATCGACCGGATGAACCACGCCATGGATGAGAACGTCCTGCTCTCGGCCCGGCAGCGGTATGTCCTGAGCGACACAGCAGGGGTCAACGAGGAGGAGCTGACCGACCTGTCCCGAGACATCATCCATGTGGCGGGGCGGCTGAACGACGACAGCTTCCGGCCGATGCAGACGGCGGGACTGCAGGGCAACAGCCTGAGCTACCGCAACAGCCGCATCGAGGAGCTGAAGGAGATCAGCGGCAACCGCGACATGACGCAGGGCGGCACTGCCGGAGGCGTCACGGCGGCTTCGGCCATCGCTGCTTTGCAGGAGGCGGGCAGCAAGCTCAGCCGGGATATGCTCAAGAGCGCTTACCGGGCATTTGCCAAGGAGTGCTACCTCATCATCGAGCTGATGCGGCAGTTCTACGACGAGGAGCGCATCTTCCGCATCACGGGAAAGGGCGGCGAGAGCGAGTTTGTCCGGTTTTCGGGCGAGGTGCTCCGCGCCCGGCCGGCGAAGGTCGTGGGCGGTGTGGAGCTGGGCAGCCGTGAGCCGGTGTTCGACATCGTGGTGAGCGCGGAGAAGAAGTCCACCTTCAGTCGTCTTTCCCAGAATGAGACGGCCAAGGAGTGCTATCAGCTGGGCTTTTTTGCCCCGGCCAACGCCGATGCGGCGCTGGCGGCACTGGAAATGATGGACTTCGAGGGCATTGAGAAGGTGCGCCAGCGGGTGCGGCAGAACGGCACCCTTGCCCGGCAGCTGGCACAGATGCAGGCTCAGATGGCCCGGCTGACGGGCCTGCTGGAAGCGCAGGAACAGCCTGCCCCGCCCAAGCTGAGCGGCCCGGCGGAGGAACTGAGCACGGCGGCGATGGCGAGGGCGATGAAGACGCAGAAAGGAGAAATGAGATGATAAAAGTGAACTATACCGAGCTGGACGGCCCGGCAGGCCCCACCTGCCGGTTGGAGGCCTCGGGCCACGCGGGCTATGCCCCCGCCGGGCAGGACATCGTGTGTGCGGGAGCAAGCACCCTGATGCAGACCCTCTGCGCCCTGCTGGCGGGCGAGGAGGGCGCCAAGAGCGGCGCATGGGACGAGCCGGACGGCCCGCGTCTGGCGGTGACGGCGGCTGCGCCCCAGAAGCCGTGGGTGGAGGGGGCCTTCGAATTCGCCAAGGCAGGCTTTGCCCTGCTGGCAGAGCGCTACCCGGACCATGTCCGCTTTGCCGACCTGAGCGGCCGGGGCGAACAGTCGATGGTGGACTTGCAGATGTTTGCAGAGGGCGGTGAAAGTGCCCCCGCCCTCAGCCACGCACAGGCCCAGCAGGCCATCGCCTCCGGCACCATGAGGGCCGACGAGGGCAGCGGGGAGACTCCGGAGGTGCCGGCGCAGACTGCACCGGAAAAGCCGGAAGAGCCGCCTGCACCACAGGAACGTCCTGCGCCGCTCCCGCCTGTCCCGGGCCTGCAGGCGGGAGAGAATGCCGTCCGTGCCCTCCACGCCCGCTGGGCCGCAGAGGAGGCGATGATCCGCCGGGACGTCCCAGGCTTCTCGCTCCGGCAGGAGCTTGCGAACCCCGAAATGCGCCGTCTGATGGAGCTGCCCGGGATGCGGATGGGGGATGCCTACCGTCTGGCCCATTACAGTGATGCGCTGCAGCAGACCGCCCGGACTGTGGAGCAGGGCGTCGTGGAGCGCATCCGCCAGCGCTCGGCCCGCCCGGCGGAGAACGGCACCAGTCCCGGCGGCGCAGCCGTCACCCGCGCCGATGTGGCCAGCATGACCCGCGCCCAGCGCGAGGCGCTGGAACGCCGTGCGATGCACGGAGTGAAGATCAGTTTCTGAAGAAAACCTCTCCGATGCAGGAGGGGTAAAAAGCAAGGAAAAGAAAGGACAAATGACATGAAAAACGACAACGTGAAGATGGATCTCCAGCTCTTTGCCGACGCTTCTGCAAGCCTGCAGAACACCACCGGCACCATGACCAAGGAAATGAAGACCTTCTACGAAAAGCGCCTCATCGATCAGGCCGAGCCGCGTCTGGTGCACGATCAGTTCGCGGACTACTACCCCGTGCCCCAGAACGGCGGCAAGACCATCGAGTTCCGCAAGTACGACAGCCTGCCCAAGGCCGACACCCCGCTGACTGAGGGCGTGACCCCCAACGGTCAGGCCCTGAACGTCACCACCATCACCAGCGACCTCCACCAGTATGGCGGCTGGACCCCGCTGACCGATGTTTTGCAGATGACCGCCATCGACAACAATGTGGTGCAGGCGACCCGCGTGCTGGCCAGTCAGGCCGGCCGCACCATGGACAGCATCACCCGCGATGTGCTGGCCGGCGGCACCAATGTCATCTATGCGCCGAAGCTGGGGGAGGACGGCACCGAGACGGCCGTCACCAGCCGCAAAGCGCTGGACAAGAGCTGCACCCTGACCCCGAAGCTGTTCTTTCAGGCGGCGGCGCAGCTGGGCGCGATGAATGCTGACCCCATCGGCGACAGCTACATCGCCATCATCCACCCCTATGCGGCCTACGACCTCAAGACCTGCAAGGAGTTCATCGAGGCCCACAAGTACGCCGACCCCGAGACCATGTACCGCGGCGAGATCGGCAAGCTGGGCAACATCCGCTTTATCGAGACCAGCGAGGCGAAGATCTGGAAGGATGGCACCTGCCCGACGGGTCTGGCCGTGTTCGGTACTCTGGTGCTGGGCGCTCACGCCTACGGTGTCACCGAGCTGGAAGGCGGCGGTCTGGAGCACATCGTCAAGCAGCTGGGCTACGGCGACGACCCGCTGAACCAGCGCGCTTCCGTGGGCTGGAAGGGGATGCGTGCGGCGGAACGTCTGGTGGAACAGTATATGGTGCGTATTGAGAGCGTGTCCAGCTACTCGGGTACTGCGGCGGCGAATTAAGCCCTCTCAGTCACCTGCGGTGACAGCTCTCCCAAAAGGGGCAACGATTTCGACCGCCGCCAGCGGCGGAAACAGGGAGAAATTGTTGGGGCAGCGGCCAGCAGGATGCAAGCAACAGCGAAGCAGACGCTGGGAACCGCAACCCGGGTGCGAAGCACCCATTGGCAGGCCGGGCAGCTCTGCGCTGGACGAGAAAGGCCCGGTAAAAAACAGAAAGGGCGGGCCTCGCTTACAAGGGCAGGCCCGTGGAAAGGAGAAAGCCATGGAAGAAAAGAAGAATGTCCGCATCCGGCTGTTCAAGGACAACAGCCGCTACAAGGGCGACCTGTTCGTCAGCGTCAACGGCGTGAACTACAAGATCCGCCGGGGCGTGGAGGTGGAGGTGCCGCCTGAGGTGGCTGAGGTGCTGGAGCACAGCCAGCAGCAGGATGAGTACACCGCCGCCCGCATCGCTGCAGCAGAGACTGCGGCCCAGTAAGAGAAACGCGGCCCGGCAGAAACGGCAGAGAAAGGCCGCCGCTGCCGGGCTTTTTTGGAAAAAGCGAAAGGAGGCTTTTTATGACGGTAGGAGAAGCGATGGAGCGGGCTGAGGAACTGCGCCCGGGCAGCCGTGTCGCGGCCCGGACCCGGCAGCGGTGGCTATGCGAGGTGGACGGGATGCTGCGGGAGCGGTTCTTCCGCCCCAGCGGTGCCGACAGCCGGGAGGGCGTGGGGGCGGATCTCGCGTGGGACGACGGCCTGCGGGACGACGATGTGCTGCTGGTGCCGCCGCCCTTTGACAGTCTGTACCCCCACTACCTGTGCGCCATGACCGACGCCGCGCTGGGAGAGAACGACCGCTACGCCGGGGAGCAGGCCCAATATAACAGCATTCTGGCCGAGCTGGCCGGGTGGCTGCGGCGGAACTACCGGCCCGCACGGGGTAGTAGGTGGCGCTGGTGAAGGAGGGATGACAGATGATCCTTGCGAACCGGAACGGCCTGAAGAACACCCGGAATATGCTGCGGGTGTTCGGCGGGCTGAACGAGACGTACAGCTGCACCGAGGCGGAGTACAGCGCGGGCATCAACTTTTCGGCCCGGAACTTCCCGGCCCTGAGCACCCGTCTGCCCCGCCGGAAGCTGCGGGAGACGGCAGAGCTGAACGGGATGTATCACCTGAACGGCCTGCTGATGGTCTGCGGCACCAGACTCATCTACACCCCGGACGACCCCGACGAGCTGGAAGTGACCCTAGAGAACGCGGTGGAGGACGGAAAAAAGACGCTGGTGGGCATCGGGACAAAAATTCTGATCTTCCCGGACAAGCTGGCCTTCGACACCGTCAGCCGGGAGGTGAGCGCACTGGGGGCGGTGTGGTTGGGGGCGAACGCCAGCGTGGAGTTTGCGCCCTGCGACGCCGAGGGTAGGGTCTACGAGGTGAGCGGCAGCGGCCCTTCGGAGCCGGAAAATCCGAAGGATGGGCAGCTCTTCCTCCGGGTGGAGGACCCGGAGAAGCCATGGAGCAGCGAGAGCACGCTGGAGGTGTACAGCGAGGCGTCGGGCAACTGGTCGGCGGTGGTGCTGGACTGCTGCCGCATTTCGGCCAAGGGCGTCGGCGCAAATTTCCGGGCCGAGGACACCGTAGCCCTCAGCGGCTCGGGCGCAGAGCAGGCCGGGCAGTGGAGCGAGCTGGACGGCGACCGCATCGTCTGCGACGCCAGCGAGGACGCCCTGCGGGTCAGGGCCGACCCCGGCGGCGAGTGGTTCTATGGCCGTCTGACCCGCACCGGCGCAGCGGTGCGGTGGGTGAGTCTGGACGGCAGCGTCAGACGGGAGTTCGTCTCGGCGGAGACGGTGAGGCTGGAGCGCCGGGTGCCGGACATGGACTATCTGACCGAGTGCGACAACCGGATATGGGGCTGTTCCAGCAAGGAGAACGTCATCTACGCCTGCAAGCTGGGCGACCCGTCCAACTGGTTCTCTTACCGGGGCATCGCCGCCGACAGCTATGCTGTGACCGTGGGCAGCGACGGGGCGTTCACCGGCGCGGCCACCTGCATGGGATATGCACTTTTCTTCAAGGAGAATACCCTCCACAAGCTCTATGGCTCCAAGCCCTCGGATTTCCAGCTGAGCAGTCTGCGCTGCCGGGGCGTGGCAAAGGGCGCGGCCCGGAGCCTCTGCGTCATCAACGAGACGCTCTACTATCTCTCGCCCGACGGCGTGATGGCGTGGGATGGAAGCATCCCCACCAAGGTCTCGACGGCCCTCGACCCGGCCCGGCTGCGGAACGTGAAGTCAGCTCTGGGCGGTGCGCTGGACGGGCGGTATTACCTGCATCTCGTGCGGGGCAGCGGCGAAGCCCAGACCGTCCGGCTGCTGGTCTACGACACCGAGCGGGGCTTGTGGCAGGAGGAGGACGTCTGCTCCTACGAGATGACCGGAAGCGGCGGACAGCTCTACCTCTGGGACGGCAAGGCGGTCTGGGCGGCGGATGCGGAGCGGGAGGAGAACTGGCAGCGGGCCGACGGCCTCGAAGAGGGGGTGCGGTTCGAGCTGGTCAGCGGGGACATCGGGCTGGACCGCCCGGAAGAACAGTATCTTTCCCGGCTGACCCTCCGGCTCGAGGCCGAGGCGAAGAGCCGCTTCGAGCTGGCGGTGAGCTATGACGGCGGGGTGTGGGAGACACTGGCCCAGAGGACGGCCGACGGGCGGCACTGCTTCGACATCCCCTTCGTGCCCCGGCGGTGCGGGAGCCTGCGGCTGCGGCTGAAGGGCCGGGGGCAGATCACCCTGCGCAGCCTGACCCGGACGAGCGCCGCCGCGAGAGGCGGCATTCTGGCACAGGAGGTGAACTGATATGGCAAGTGTCACAGGACTTTCGAAGATCGGCCTGCCCCATCTGAGCGAGAACATGGACGCAGAGGATGCCCGTGCCATCCGCAACTACTTATACCAGATGCAGGAGCAGCTGCAATATGTGCTCTGCAATCTGGACGTGGAAAATATGTCGGAATCGCTGCGCACCCGGCTGAACAGCATCCAGTGAGAAAGGAGAAGCTATGAGTACCGAGAAGAAGAAAGAACAGCAGCTTTTGGAGGAGCTGAGCGCCCAGCCTGCGGCCCGGTCTTCCTACAGCACGGCAGGCCTGAGCAGCCGCAGGGAGGTGGAGAATGCGCTGGCAAAGGCGGAGTACAGCCCCAGCCAGAGTGTGACCGACGCGGCGGCCGATTTGAAGAACTGGCAGCAGAACCGCCCGGGCCAGTACGAGAGCGCCTATCAGGGCCGGATCGAAGACCTCATCGGTCAGCTGCTGGGGCGGGACAGCTTCCAGTACAGCTATGCACAGGACCCGCTCTACCGCCAGTATGCCCGACAGTACACCCAGAACGCCCGCAATGCCAGCGCAGATGCCGCCGCACAGGCAGCGGCCCTGACCGGCGGCTACGGTTCGAGCTATGCGGTCAGCGCGGCGCAGCAGGCGTATCAGCAGCAGATGGGTGCCCTGAACGATGCTTTGCCCTCCCTCTACCGGCTGGCGCTGGACACCTACAACAGCGAGGGCGACGATGTCGTGACCCGAATCGACCAGCTCAATGCGCAGGAACAGAACGCACAGGCGCGGTATAATGCGGAGCTGTCGGACTACTATAGTCAGCTCGACCGGAAGGGCAGCGCCTACAACGCCGCCTATGAGCAGGACTATGGCCGCTATCAGGACTATCTGGGTCGGCTGGACACCCTCTACGGCTATTACTCCGCGCAGGAACAGCAGGCGCGTGCCAAACGTCAGCAGGCATTCAGCAATGTGCTGAGTGTTCTGGGCGTCATCGGCGACGCGGTGCAGCTGGCCATCACCGGCACCACCGGCATCGGCTCGCTGATGGGTAGTCTGGCGAATACCGGCTACAATATGTACGCCAAGGACCGCGCCTATGAGGCCGAGCGTGCTGATGCTGCGTGGAGCCAGCAGATGCAGGAGAACCAGCGGCAGGACAGTCTGGCCCAGCAGAAGTACAAGAACGAGCTGGCCGAGCGGCAGTATCAGGACACCCTGCGTCAGCAGGAGTTCAACAACAATGTCACCAGCGAGAAGCTGAACATTGCCAAGGGCGAGTGGGCGCTCAAGCAGTCCAAGGCGGCCCAGAGCGCCCAGCAGGCCGCGGCAAATGCCGGGGCAAAGAGTGCGGGCGTCTCGGGCGGGGAGCCGGTGCTGACTTTGGGCGGCACGGTCGTGCCCTACAGCGCCGCACGCCTCTATCGTCAGGGCAGGAGCGACACGGCCATCCGGAGCGAGCTGCTGAAGGAGGGCTACTCCAACGAAGAGATCCAGAATATCCTGAAGCAGCTGGGAAGCTGAGGAAACGAAAAAAGGCCGCAGCACGGAACACGGAAGGGTGTTCTGGGCTGCGGCCTTGGTCTGGTTTGGGATGTTCTGGAGCTGTTTATAAAGTGGAGGAGGGAAGCGGCCTACGAGTTGCGCTTGCTGATTTTTCCGCAACCCCTTGGCGGGGCCTTGAAAAATCAGAGCGCTGCCCCAGCCTCGCCTCCCTGTTTCCGCCGCAGGCGGCGGTCGGCTCCGCTGCTGTTCTCGTCCCACTGGACGCCCCACGGAGTTACCACGGTAGACATTCCTACAGGTTGGTTCGAGTCCCACTGGGCACCCCACGGAGCTACCACAGTAGACATTCCTACAGATTGGAACCCGCGGGCTAAGCGACAGCCCACTGGGCTGATCGCTTACCTCGCCTGCGGCGAGGCCGCCCTGTTCTCGTCCCACTGGGCACCTAAAAGAAAAAGTCCGCTGCATTGCAGCGGACTTTTTAGTGGGGTGCCCAGTGGGACTCGAACCCACGGTCTCCAGATCCACAATCTGGCGCGTTAACCGACTACGCTATGGGCACCACATCAATGCGCCCGAAGGGACTCGAACCCCCGGCCCACTGCTTAGAAGGCAGTTGCTCTATCCACCTGAGCTACGGGCGCACGTTGTTATCCCATTGGGTTCTGATATGGTTCGCAGCTGTGAGTCGAAGCACGCTGCGAGAAGTATAATACCATAGCCCCGGGGTTCTGTCAAGGGAAAATCAAAACTTTTTTGCACTTTCTTCAAAAACTGCCTCACAGCAGCCACATCCCTGCGAAGCCGAAGGCCAGCCCGAAGGCTGCGCCGGCCAGCACATCCCGGATGAAATGCACCCCGGACAGCACCCGCAGCAGACAGATGAGGGCGGCGATGGCCAGCATCCCGACGCCGACGGCGGGGTAGAAGTAGAGCCACACCATCCCAAGGACGGCGGCGCTCAGAGCGTGGCGGGAGGGGCAGGAATTGCCGCGGGTGCTCTTCGGGACGAGGGGGACAAAGCCTGGCTGCTCATAAGGGCGGGGAAAGTTGAGTCTGGCCCGCAGGAGGGTGCCCATCCAGAACGCCAGCCCCGGCACAAGGATGGCCCGGGCGATGACCTGCATAAAATCAAGAGCGCCGCCGCCCCGCCCGACACGGAGCATCGCAAACCACCGGAGGTTGAGCAGCAGAAGGAGCGCCGGATAGCAGACGAAGGGCACGAGGGGGAGCCAGCGGTTGAGCAGGATGATGCCCTCCCGGAGGGCGGGATGCCCCTCGAGCCAGTCGGTCAGCTTCTTGTATCGTTCCGGTGTCATGGTGCTTCCTCCCTGAGAAGATCAGTCAAAGCAGGTGTTGAGGTAGTTTTCCACATCAAAAGGCTCAGGCGTGGAGTCCTTGCGCAGGTAGAGGGGGTGATGGGGGTGGCCCTTCTTGCTGCGGGGGCCGAAGGTCACCCACGGGATGTCGCGCTCCCGCGTCAGGGCCACCATCTCCCGCATCAGGCCGGGCAGATAGGCCCGCTTTTCGATGAGGGTGCCCCATGCAGCCCACATGGTGGGCTCGGTCTGGGCCAGCACGGCCCGCAGCCAGCGGAGGTTCTCGTCGCAGAGGGCACGATCGGGGGTCTTGTCCATATCGTTGGGGTTCGTGGCCCGCTGGGGGTAGACGTTGAACATGATCCAGCTGTCGAAGCCGTTGGCACTGGCCAGACGCTCCACGCTCTTCAGGGTGGGGTCCAGCGCGCCGGGCTGGGCGGTGCTGGGGTTGATGCCGATGCAGACCAGCGGGCGGCGGCCCACCCGGCCCAGCACATAGCGGTAGGGCTGGTAGGTGTGCGGCTCGTAGTACCAGATGCCGCCGGGGTATTCGCCGGCTTCCAGCCGGGGGAGAGTGTCACAAAGCATAGATTACCTCGCAAAAAATGGATGTTTCCTTTATCGTACCTTAAAATTTGCGGGAAAGCAACACCTTGCGGCGAGAAAGTCTCCCATATTTTTGATTTTCATGCTATACTAATCCTGTGAAGCTATCCCTCTTCATTTGCTGAAAAAGCAGAAGGAGTTTTATCTATGATGGAAGATTACCGCAGCGCCCTGCGTGCAGGCCAGCGTGCCTACCGGGCCAGCGTGGCCCGGGGCCAGTCGCCCTATCTCGCGGTGCTGGACGAGATCATTGCCGACGCAGACATCGTGGCGCAGGAGCCTCTGGGGCTGGTGGACATCCCGGCCGAGAGCATCGTGGGCACCAAGACCGCCGGACGCCACACCGCCTTTGCCTCCAACTTCATGCCCCTCCTCGAGGACGACACCGAGTTTGCCGTCAAGTGGTCGAACCTCTGTGACGCCCATCTGGAAGAGGGGATCCACAC
>OLEF01000047.1_pt1 | contig 57518 bp, 41 predicted proteins | sample 1602171 | NCBI WGS metagenome assembly OLEF01 (sample SAMN02675048, study PRJEB24791) | human gut metagenome, SKBSTL034 | isolation source: stool | host: Homo sapiens | place: USA
ATTAGGGCTTGGAACCAGGATAACCGGTTTGCCGATGAGGCAGAACTCGCTGATACTGCTGGCACCTGCGCGGCTGATAACCAGGTCGGCTGCCTTGTAAGCAGCACCCATGTCGCTGATGAAATCAGTAACCTTGAGCATTGGCAGCTCCTGACCTTTCAGTTGCTCCATGATGGCAGCATTATAGTATTTACCTGTTTGCCAGATAAACTGTACGCCGCTTTCTTTCACCAGGTCGAGGTGCTGGAGCACACTCTCGTTGATGGTTTTTGCGCCAAGGCTGCCACCTACGAGCAAGATGGTCTTCTTTTCAGGGTCGAGACCGAACAGCTTACGTGCTTCTTCCTGGGTGATGGTAGTATCCAATACATTCTGGCGAACAGGATTACCGGTCATGATAATCTTGTCTGCAGGAAAGAAACGCTCCATTCCTTCGTAAGCCACACAGATTTTTTCAGCCTTCTTGGCCAAGAGTTTATTGGTTACACCAGCGTATGAATTCTGCTCCTGGATGAGGCAAGGTATTCCTTTGCTGGCACAAACATTGAGAGTCGGACCGCTAGCATAGCCACCTACGCCCACAGCCGCCATAGGCTTGAAGTTTTTGATGATACTCTTTGCCATGTGCTGGCTCTTCCATATCTTGAAGAGTACGGCGATGTTCTTGAGTAGATGCTTTCTGTCGAAGCCGCAGATAGGCAAGCCCTTGATCTCATAACCCGCAGCAGGTACCCGCTGCATTTCCATTCTGCCGAGTGCACCTACAAACAAAATCTTAGCATCAGGGCGCTTCGCCTTGATGGCGTTTGCAATGGATACGGCAGGGAAGATGTGACCACCTGTGCCGCCTCCGCTTATGATAATTCTTAATTCATTATTCATATCCGTTCATGTTTATAACGCAAAGGTATAAAAAAATATCGATTTAACGGCATTTTCTGCCATTTTTTCACCTTAATTTATAAAACTCTTGTCAGGCAGCCACCATTTTGCTGTCGTCGAGCTCATTTTGAAGTATCTCTTTCTTCTTGGCTGTTCTACTGATACTCAGGATGATGCCCAGGTACAGACAGTTGATGATGGTAGATGTACCACCTCTACTGATGAGTGGTAGTGGCTGTCCTGTAACAGGAGCCAAACCTACTGCTACTGCCATGTTGAAGAGTGCCTGGGTAACCAGCATGATGGCGAGTCCCATGCAGAGAAAGGCTGGGAAATTGTTCTCACACCTGTTGGCTATTCTGCCAGCTCTGAACAGGAGGATGATGTAGAGGAATGCAACCAGTGCGGCTCCCCATATACCCATCTCTTCGATGATGATGGCATAGATGAAGTCTGAGAACGCCTGTGAGAGGAAGTCTCTTTCTACTGAGTTTCCAGGCCCTTTGCCTACGATGTTGGAAGAGGCGATGGCGATGTTGGCATGTGCCACTTGGGCATCTTTGTCGAGATCGACATCCTGTGGGGCTACAGGCTTTGAGTTCATAAACTTGTCAATACGGGCTTTCCAGGTGTCGGCTCTATGGAACATCTTTTCTGCCATGTTAGGCTTGTTCTGTTCCTGCTCAACCTTCTCGGTCAGCATATTTTCCGGTTTATTGCCCTCTTCGCCCTTGTCCTGTCCTACTATCATGATACCTGCAAAGGCTGTGACGATGACAATCATGCCCAGTCCCACCAGCTTGCCAATCTGGTTCATCGGCACTCGTCCGATGAGCATCATGGCTAAGATTGTGATATTGAGGAGCATGGCTGTGGATAAGTTTTCCAGTCCGATGAGAATTACAAATGGAGCAGTTGCTACAAGTATGAACTTGAATGCCTTCCTGTTGGCTCCCTGAGTTGTTTGCATGGCACTAAGAATCTGAGCTACAGCCAGTACTACCGCTCCCTTTGCTATTTCTGAAGGCTGGAACTGTATGCCCATCAGAGAGAACCATCGGGAGGCTCCGTTGGTAGATTGACCGGTAGCCAAGACCAGAACGAGCAACAGTAATGAGATGCCCATCACGACGGGGGTAACAATCTTGAAGTACTTGCATTTCACCTTGAGCATGCAAATCATGGTGAACAGACCGCCTCCCAAGAGCAAGATGTGGCGGATGACAGGTGCCATGTAGTTTCCTGTCTTGTACGACAAGGAGCTGGAGGCAGAATATACCTCCACGATGCTTATCATACAGAGAAAGAAGAAGACCATCCAGATCACCTTGTCTCCCTTGAAAATATTACCAATGCTCTTGTTATTCATTTCTTTATAGTTCTATCTGTTCTATTTTTTGAAAACTGTTATTCTCCGATAGCTCTTGCCAGCGTCTTAAACTGCTCGCCTCTATCTTCCATGTTCTTGAAGAGATCGAAACTTGCGCAGCATGGGCTGAGGAGTACGGTATCGCCCGGCTTTGCCAATTCCTGGCAGGCTGCCACGCAATCCTTCATGCTGTGAGTGTCGCGTACAGGGATGCCGAGTGCGTCAAAGTTGTCGTGCAACTTCTGGTTGTCGGCTCCGAGATATACGATACCAGCACATTTCTCCTTTACCAGGTCCTTGATCTGGTTATAGTCATTTCCCTTATCCTTACCGCCGATGATAAGGATGGTAGGGGTGGTCATACTCTCCAGCGCATACCAGCAGGCATCTACGTTGGTAGCCTTTGAATCGTTCACATAGTAAACGCCCTGGAACTTGCCCACTTTCTCCAGACGGTGCTCTACACCAGGGAAGTCGCTCAAGCCTTTGTGCAGGGTCTCGTGGTCGATGCCTACGATGTTGCATGCCAGACCTGCAGCCAGACTGTTATAGATGTTGTGCTTGCCGCGTAGGCTCATGTCTGCCTGTGGCATTTCGAAGTCTGAAGGGAAGTTGAGTTTGTATTTGCCGTCTTCGATAAAGCCAACGCAACCTTCCTCCTTGAACTCAGAGAATGGGCAGAGATGTGACTTGAGGTTGTACTTAGCCAGCTCCTTTGTAACGATAGGATCATCGTTCCAGAAGATGAAACTGTCTTCTTCTGTCTGGTTCTGGGTAATGCGCATCTTGGCATCGGTATAGTTCTGCATCTTAAACTCATAGCGGTCCAGATGGTCTGGAGTGATGTTGAGCAGGATGGCCACATTGGCACGGAACTCATACATATTGTCGAGCTGGAAACTGCTCAGCTCGATGACGTAGTACTTATGAGGAGTTTCAGCCACCTGAAGGGCCAGACTCTTTCCGATGTTGCCTGCCAGACCTACATCATAGCCAGCCGACTTGATGATGTGGTAAATCAGCGAGGTAGTGGTTGTCTTACCGTTACTTCCCGTGATACAGATCATCTTGGCATCAGTATATCTGCCCGCAAATTCTATTTCGCTGATGATAGGTGTACCCTTAGCCATCAGTTTCTGTATTATAGGTGCTTCCTTAGGAATACCCGGACTCTTGATGACTTCATCTGCATCTAAAATATTTTCTTCTGTATGGTGACCTTCTTCCCATTCGATGTTGTGGTCATCCATCAACTTCTTGTAGTTATCCTTGATCTTTGACATGTCTGAAACAAAGACCTCGAATCCCTCTTTCTTTGCCAGCACGGCTGCACCTGCGCCACTTTCGCCAGCTCCTAAAATTACAATTTTGCTCATTGTCTTATTCTCTATACTTGTCGGGCTGATAAGAGCCTGTATTTTATCTGATCTTCAATGTGATGATGGTCAATGCTGCCAGAATGATGGTTACAATCCAGAAACGGATGGTAATCTTTGATTCATGGAAGCAGTTGCGAGGCTTCTTCCACAGATACTTGCAGTCAGGATCCAGCTGGCTGTCCTGTGTGCGGAAGTTGTCGTGGATAGGTGTGCGCTTGAAGATACGCTGCTTCACACCTCTCCGCTTTCCTATCTTGTAATAGTAAACCTGCATCATCACGCTGAGGCTTTCTACGAAGAAAATACCGCAGAGGATAGGCAGCATCAGCTCCTTGTGGATGATGATGGCACCTACTGCGATGATACCGCCGATGGTCAGCGAACCCGTATCGCCCATGAATACCTGGGCAGGGTAGGCGTTGTACCAGAGGAAACCGATGAGGGCTCCGATGAAGGCACAGAAGAATACTACCAGTTCCTCAGAACCAGGAATATACATGATATTGAGGTAGGCGGCAAACTCGATGTGCGACGACACATATGCAAGTATGCCTAGCGCCACACCTATGATGGCGGAGTTTCCGGCACACATTCCGTCCATACCATCGTTGAGGTTGGCACCGTTTGATACGGCTGTTACAACGAAGATGGTCATGATGACGAAGAGAATCCAGCCTGCTGCTACCTTGTACTTACCGCAGAAACTGGTGATGCTGGAATAGTCGAGGTTGTGTCCCTTGACGAATGGGATGGTGGTCTTCAGCGATTTTCTTGCTTCTGTACGATGCTTTACCACCGTTTCCTGTCCCTGTTGCTCGATGGCGAGGTTCTCGTTCATCTTTACATCAGGTGAAGACCAGAGTACCAGTCCCACGATCAGGCCGATGCCAATCTGTCCTATAATCTTATATTTGCCCTTCAATCCCTCCTTGTCGCGCTTGAATATCTTGATGAAGTCGTCCATTCCACCGAGAAAGCCGAGCCATACGGTGGTGATGATCATCAGAATCAGATAGATGTTGCGCAAACGTCCGAGTAACAGTACCGGTACGAGGATAGCCAGGATGATGATGACACCACCCATAGAAGGAACGCCAATCTTCTTGATACCAAACGGGTCGATGCTGGCATCGCGCTGTGTCTCTGTAATTTGCTTGCTCTTGAGATACTTGATGAATTTCTCGCCGAACCAGGCAGAGATTACCAATGATAAAATCAGCGCAAGCAGGGCACGGAATGAGATGTAGCCCCACATGTGAGAACCTGAGATGCCCCACTGCTCCAGAAATCTAAAGAGATAGTATAACATTTTTCTTTCTTTTCTTGATTGCTTTTACTTCTGTGAAATTCCGAAGATGTCGCGAATCACCTCCTTATCGTCAAAGTGGTGCTTTACGCCCTTGATCTCCTGGTAATCTTCGTGTCCCTTACCGGCTACGAGAATCACGTCGCCCTTCTTTGCCAGCATGCAGGCTGTGCGGATGGCTTCCTTGCGGTCTACGATGCTGATTACCTTCTTCATTTGCTGGGCATTGAGTCCGGCAAGCATGTCGTTGATGATGTCCTGTGGCTCTTCGAAACGTGGGTTGTCGCTGGTGATGATTACCTTATCGCTCTGCTTTACAGCCTCCTGTGCCATCAATGGGCGCTTGCCCTTGTCACGGTTGCCACCGGCACCGCAAACGGTGATGACTTCTCCGCCCTTGCCTTCGAGCACTTCGTGGATGGCGTTCAATACGTTCTCCAGTGCATCTGGTGTATGGGCATAGTCAACAATGGCGGTATAACCTTCTGGTGACTGGATTGGTTCCAGTCTTCCGCTTACGCTGTGAAGGGTACTCATCACTACGAGTACATCCTCTGGCTTCTTGCCGAGCATAATGGCTGCACCATATACGGCGAGCAGGTTGCTCACGTTGAACTTACCGATGAACTGTACGCCCACTTCTCTGCCGTCAATCTCCAGATACATGCCGCCGAAGTGACACTCCAGGATCCTGGCTCTGAAGTCTGCCATGCTGCGGGTAGAGTAGGTTTTCACGGTAGCCTTGGTGTTCTGTACCATAATCATGCCGTTCTTGTCGTCGGCATTGGTAATGGCAAAGGCTGTCTTAGGCAGTCCGTCGAAGAAAGCCTTCTTGGCGTTACGGTAGTTCTCGAATGTCTTGTGGTAATCGAGGTGGTCGCGGGTCAGGTTGGTGAACAAGCCTCCGGCAAACTGCAGACCTCCGATACGCTTCTGTGCGATGGCGTGAGAAGAGCACTCCATGAAGGCATACTCGCAGCCAGCCTCTACCATCTTGCCCAGGAGCATGTTCAGTTCGATAGGGTCTGGGGTGGTATGGTCGGCAGGGATAGCCTCGTCCTCAATGTAGTTGCAGACGGTAGAGAGCAAACCACACTTATGGCCGAACTTGCGGAACATATTATATAATAAGGTGGCAATGGTGGTCTTACCATTGGTACCTGTTACGCCTACCAGTTTGAGCTTTCTTGAAGGGTCGCCGTAGAAGAGGGTTGCTACCTTGCCGACAGCATCCTCGGTCGAAGCGACCTGAATGTAAGTTACGCCCTCAACTTTCTCTTCAGGCATGTCTTCGCACAAAACCGACTTTGCGCCCAGTTCCAATGCCTTTGGAATAAACTTGTGACCGTCAACCTGCGTTCCCTTCATGGCAACGAAGAGATGACCTTCCTTAATCTTGCGAGAGTCGATGTTTACTCCCGTAACCTCTACATCAGCATCGCCGATTATCTGAACCGGCTCGATGTTTTTGAGTAATTCTTGTAACTTCATATCCTGTTTCTGTTTTATATTCTATATATTTCTTTATCTGCACCTTATTATATATAGGGTTTCAGATAACTGTTTCTGAGTTTTATTCGAGCACAATGCTGCATACGGCACCTTTCTTGATGACCGTTCCCGGCACCAGACTCTGCTTTACTACCTTTCCTCTACCTATAATCTGGGTCTTGATGCCCCGGCTCTCCATATTGTAGATTGCGTCTCGGGCTCCCATTCCGGTAATGTCGGGTACGATCGTCTTGCCGTATTGCTTCTCCCTGATGAGCTTGATGCTGTGGTTACCCACGCGCTCTGCCTTGCCCCAGATAGGGTTGCCGTCGGCATAGCTGCCACTCCAGTTGGCATTGGTCTTGATGCCGAGGTGGCTGAGCACATAGTTGGCAGCAAGGATATTGCCTGCCTTTACGTCAGGAACGAAGACGGATGCTGAGTCGCGGGCGTCCTTTACGTCAACTTTCAGACTCTGCGCCATGATGCCTTCTGAAATCTGATGGAAGACCTTACCGCACATCGTACCGCCCGAAGCAGGCAAACCGGATTTCTGTATGCAGACGATACAGCTGTAGCGTGGCGCATCGGCAGGGAAGTAGCCTGCGAAACTGATGAGATAGCTGGTTCCGCCACTCTTATATCCACCGGCACCTTTTGAAATCTGGGCTGTACCGGTCTTTCCTGCCACTTTGAAGTTAGGCGAACCGGCTTTCTTTCCCAGTCCCACGCTTACCACCTGTTCCAGGATGGTTTGCAGCTCCTTGATGCTCTTCTCCTTGGCTATCTGCTGGCGCATCACTTCAGGAGGAAATTCCATGATGGTTTCTCCGTTCTTCATTACCTTGCTCACGAATCTTGGTCGCATCATCTTGCCGTTGTTGGCGATGGTGTTGTAGAAGGTGAGGGTAGAGATAGGCGGTACCTGGGTCTCATATCCGATACTCATCCATGGCAAACTGGTCTTTGCCCAGTTGTCATATTGTCCGTTCTTGTTTCTGTGCGGCATGCGGATTCTGGCTGGTGTTGCTCCCACCAGTGGAATCTTCAGGTCGTCGTGCAGACCGGTACGGTAGATACCCTTTACGAATTTCTCCGGGTTGTTGCGGTAATGGTCGTCTATGATGCGGCTCACACCGATGTTCGAACTGTACCACAGGGTCTGTGCGAGGGTCAGCATTCCGTATCCGCCTTTTCGCCAGTTGTGGTCTTTCATTTCTCTGCCGTACATCGGCCATATACCGCCACCGGTTTCTACGTGATAGGTCGTGTCTACCACTCCGTCGTCCAGCGCTACGAGGATAGAGGCTGGCTTGAACACCGAACCTGGCTCCAGAAGGTCGCTCACGGCATGGTTGTGGATTTCTCTGTATTCGCCGTCGAAACATTTCTCCATGTTTACGATGGCCTTGATGTCGCCCGTAGGTACATCCATCACGATGGCTACACCCACATTGGCGTTGATTTCCTTCAGCTCGTCGATGAGTGAGCGTTCGGCAAGGTCTTGTATGCTCACATCGATGGTGGTCACGATATCGGCTCCGTCAATAGGAGGGGTATCGGTAATGTCGAGGAACTTGTTGCGAACCTTGCGGCGATGCACGATACCGTTGGTGCCTCGCAGGATGGAGTCGTAACTCAGCTCCAGACCGAAGCGGGCGGTATCCTTGGCGCCATACATGGCTCCGATGGTACGGCCTGCCAGCGAACCGTAAGTTCTGGTTCGGGCATTATATTCTTCCCAGTGGAAACCGCTCTGGTAGGGTTTCAGGCGGAATACAGGGATGTTCTTTATCTCGGTGAAGGTGTTATAGTCTACACGCTTCGGATAAACCGGCCAGTGGCGGCTCATCTTGGCGCGACCTTCGGTGAGGTGCTTCTTGAAATCAGACTCGCTCAGATTCGGGAATATCTGGTGCAGGCAAAGATAGATGGAGTCTTGCTTGGCATCCCACAGCGAGTCGTTTTCTGCATCTTTCAGCGCCTTGAAGTCCATGAAAACCTTAAACTCCGGCAGCGAACTTGCCATCAGCTGTCCTGTGCAGCTCAAGATGTTACCTCGGTTTGGCTTTACGGTCACGGAATCCTTCTTCTGCCGTTCTGCCACCTTCATCCAGTAATCATGCTTGGCGGTCATGATGTAGAGCGCTTTACCCACTACGGCTATGGCGAAAATCGTCATGATGATGGCGATGGCGCTGTAGCGGGGCATTACTTTCTTGTGATCAAATTTGCTGCTCATTCTTCGGGTACGTTTATGATGTATGGAGGTTGGGTGGCGATGTGCAGCACGCTGTCTTTGTTGTTCTTCAGCATGTCGAGCACATTACTTTCACGACTCTTCTCTGTTATCTGGCTGCTTGTAGACAGTGCTTTGTATTTGGTGTCTTGCAGTTCTTTCTGCAGTTTGTCCAACTCGATGATATCGTTCTGGATATTGTATCGGTTGGATATGTAGATAATGACAAAAAACACGATGAGGATAACGAGCCATATCTGCCGGCGTATGATTTGTGCGGTAAGAATGTCTCCACCCAGAATCTTTCGCAGCGTAAAGCTCGATGATTCTGAAGCCTCTTCCTCAATGGCTTGCTTGGCAATCACTTCCTTGAGCGAAGCCTGTGGAGCCTCCTGCTGCTGTGGCTCCTGCTGCGGAGTTTCCTGCTTCGGCGGTTCCTGTGATGCCTGTGCCTTTTCTTCGGCTATAGGCTTCTCACTGATGTTTATGTCTTTATCGTTTATCATTTCTTTTCTGCTATTCTTAGTTTGGCGCTTCTGCTCCTAGGGTTCCTTTCCTGCTCGTCGGCATCGGGAACGATTACCTTGTTGTTCACGAGTTTGAAAGGGGTTTCTATTCTTCCGAAGAAGTCCTGCTCTATCTTGCCTTCTGCATTGCCCGCTTTCATCATGTTCTTTACGATTCTGTCTTCCAGCGAGTGATAGGTGATGACGCTGAGTCGGCCTCCCGGTTTCAGAAGTTCCGTGGCTGAGCGGAGCATCTCTTTCAGGGCGTCCATCTCGTGGTTCACTTCTATGCGCAGCGCCTGGAAGAGTTTTGCCATGTCTTTCTTCTCGCGTTCCCGCTTGAAGAGGGGCTCTACGGCTGCCATGAAGTCTTTGGTGGTAAGGATGGGCTTCTCGGTTCTTGCCTTGACGAGTGCCGAGGCGATGCGGCGCGAGTTCTTCAGCTCACCGTATAGGTAGAAGATGTCGGCAAGGGCACCTTCGTCATATTCGTTTACGATGTCGGCAGCAGTCTTGCCTGCACGCTTGTTCATGCGCATGTCGAGTGGGGAGTCGAAACGGAAGGAGAAACCGCGGGTCTCGTCATCGAAGTGGTGGCTCGATACGCCCAGGTCGGCTAACAGTCCGTCGAGTCCGTCTACCCCGTAGTAGCGCATCCAGTTTTTCAGGAATCTGAAGTTGGAGCATACGAAGGTGAAGTTCTCGTTTGCCACCACGTTGCGCTCTGCATCGGCATCCTGGTCGAAACTGTACAGGTGCGCTCCCTCAGTCAGGCGCGACAGAATCTCTCTGGAATGTCCGCCACCACCGAAGGTTACGTCTACATAGATGCCTCCTGGCTGTATGTTCAACCCGTCAACGCTCTCCTTGAGGAGCACCGGTACGTGATATGTTTCTGCTGTCTTTATCATATATCTTTTTGCTGTCTTATCGCGTTATAATATTGCGTGCGTACTTATTAATGTATAAATTTGGGTTCAAAGGTACATAAAAATCTCCATATAGCCTTGCATTTTCCCACAAAATTTATAAAACTTAATGAAAAAGTTGTTTTTGGTCAACTTCACCTTCCAGTTTCGGGCATCGCCTTTTTGGTCTCATTAAGTGTGATGTTTTTGCAAAAATACGTGCAAAATGGGCTCGATTTGTCGTGATAGTTTTAAAAAACTAATAAATTTTCGCTTTTTTGCTATTTTTTTGGAAAAAATGGCACGTATTTGAAAAAGTTGAGTTACTTTTGCACTAACTTATATAAGTTTTAGCAAACATGAGTGAATCAATAGAGAAAACGATAGACATAGATAAGATTCTTAAGAGCAAGATGGGAAGCAAGGTGAAATTCGTACCGCGCTTCCTGGTTTCCTGGCTCAAGAAGATTATTCACGAGGACGAGGTGAACAGGTTCTTGTGGGAGAGCCGTGGCCTTTCGGGTACTGAATGGCTCACCGAATGTGTGCGCTATCTGAAGATGGATGTTGAAATCGTAGGCTTGGAAAACCTGCCTGACAAGAACGACGGCAAACTCTATACCTTTGTTTCCAATCATCCTCTGGGCGGACAGGACGGTGTATGTCTCGGTTCCATCATCGGCAAGCACTATGATGGCAAGTTCCGCTATCTGGTGAATGATCTTCTGCTCAACTTGCCGGGTTTGAAACCTGTAAGTATCGGCATCAACAAGACGGGTCGCCAGAGTCGCGATTTCCCACGGATGGTGGAGGCGGGCTTCAAGAGTGACAACCACATGCTGATGTTTCCGGCAGGCTTGAACAGCCGCAAGCGCAAGGATGGAACCATCCACGACCTGCCTTGGAAGAAGACGTTTATCTCTAAGAGTATAGAATATCAGCGCGATGTGGTGCCTATCCATTTCGGAGGGCGCAACTCTGAACGTTTCTACCGCATCGCCCGATTTAGCGACAAGTATCTGCCGTTCAATCTCGCCATGCTGTTTCTGGTTGACGAGATGTACAGGAATGTGGGCAAGCATTTCCGCATCTCCATCGGCAAACCGATTCCTTGGCAGACTTTTGATAAGAGCAAGTCGGCTACCGAGTGGGCGCAGTATGTTGAAGACAGGGTTTATGAACTTTAATGGTTTGCAAAACCCGGGAACATTGTTTTATATTAACGAAATCGTAGAATCATAGCATAGAAGAAGAGTAATATGGAAGAAGAAATCATCCAACCGATTGACCGTGAGCTCCTGAAGAGCGAGCTTACACCCGACAAGCAACTGAGAATGACCAATAAGAGCCATAACGAGATTTACATCGTTACGGCAAATGATTCGCCTAATGTGCTGAAAGAGATTGGTCGACTTCGTGAAATCGCTTTCCGCGAAGCGGGAGGCGGAACGGGCAAATCTATGGATCTTGATGAGTTCGACTTTGGTGACAACTGTTACAAGCAGCTGATAGTCTGGAATCCTGAAGCCGATGAGATTATCGGCGGTTACCGTTATCTCTTGGGTAAGGACTGGGAGCTCGATGAGAAGGGACAGCCTAAGCTGGCAACCAGCCACATGTTCCATTTCTCCGACAAGTTCCTCAAGGAGTATATGCCTTATACCGTAGAGTTGGGCCGTTCTTTCGTTTCGCTCGAATATCAGAATGTGCGTACCAACACCAAGAGCATCTTTGCTCTCGACAATCTCTGGGATGGTTTGGGCGCCTTGACGGTTCTCTATCCGGAAGTAAAATATTTCTTCGGCAAGATGACGATGTATCCGTCTTACATCCGTCGTGGCCGCGACATGATTCTCTATTTCCTCAAGAAGCATTTCGATGACAAGGAGAACCTCGTACTCCCGATGAAACCGCTGAAATTGGATACTCCAGAGAGTGATTTGGCTGCCATCTTTACAGAAGATGACTTCAAGGCAGACTATCGCATCCTGAACCGTGAAGTTCGCAAGTTGGGTTATAATATTCCTCCTCTTGTTAATGCCTACATGAGTCTGAGTCCTACGATGAAGCTTTTCGGTACCGCCATCAACTATGGTTTTGGTGATGTGGAGGAGACCGGTATCCTCATCGCCATCGATGAGATTTTGGAAGAGAAGCGAGTTCGCCATATCAACAGTTTTATTAAGGAACATCCTGAGGCTCTGAAGATTACGAGCGGAGCCAATAATTTGATTTATAAGGAAAAAGGTATTTAATTCAAGTTTCGCATGTAAGCTTCACACGCCCCAGGCATCAGAACACCATCATGTCCCCACACGCCCTGAAAGGGCTGAAGCTCCTAGCCCAGGGCGTATGGGGCAAAACAACTTGGGTTAAATAGTCTTAATGAATCTCGGAAAAGGCAGCGGAATTTTGGTTTTATGTGTCGAAAAGTGTATCTTTGCGCAGGTTTTATGTGTCAGAAAGTGTAATGATAGCATGGTTTCATGTGTCGAAAAGTGTATCGTTCTGGCATTTTTATGTGTCTAAAAGTGTAAAGATATGAAGAGAAAGGTATATGAACAGCTTCTGGAATGGAAGAGTCAGGAACACCACAAGCCATTGATTCTTAATGGTGTACGACAATGTGGAAAGACTTATGTCCTTAAGGAATTCGGTAGGCAGGAATTTGATAGTCTGGCTTACGTAAGTTGCGATAGGAATGTAAACCTGCAAGCTATCTATTCGGGTGATTTTGATGTTGCCAGAATCATTCAGGGTTTAAGTGCTTTGACTGGGGTAGATATTATTCCAGGCAAAACTCTTATTTTTCTGGATGAAGTGCAGGCATTCCCGCAGGCTTTAGAGGCTTTGAAATATTTCTGTGAAGATGCCCCGGAATATCATATTGTAGTAGCTGGTTCTCTGCTGGGAGTCGCTTTACATGCAGGAGTTTCGTTTCCTGTAGGCAAGGTGCAGACTTTGCGTCTCTTTCCGATGGATTTCGAGGAATTCCTCATGGCGATGGGCGAGGAGCAGTTGCTGAAGCTGATGCACAGCCATGATTATGAACTGATGAATGCTTTTCACGAAAAACTGAAGGATTTGCTGCGACAATATTATTATGTAGGTGGCATGCCCGAAGTGGTAAAGGCTTTTGCTGAAAATAAGTTGCTCAATCAGGTGCGCAGCTTGCAGAACGAGATTCTTTCCAACTATGCCAGTGATTTCTCCAAGCATGCTCCATCACAGGAAGTGCCCCGAATTGATATGGTTTGGCAATCCATTCTGGGGCAGTTGTCGAAGGAGAACAAAAAGTTTGTCTATGGTGTATTGAAGAAGGGCGGTAGGGCCAAGGAATTTGAACTTGCCATCCAGTGGCTGGTGGATGCTGGACTGGTGTATAAGATTACAAAGGTATCGAAGCCGGAGTTGCCTCTGAAGTTTTATGAAGATTTATCGGCGTTTAAGCTCTATTTATGCGATTGCGGGTTGATGGGCGCCATGGCTGATACGTCTGCCAAGGAGGTTCTTTTGGGTGATGCGGTATTTACTGAATATAAAGGAGCTTTTACGGAACAGTATGTGTTGCAGCAGTTGCTTGCATCCGGATTGCAGCATATTTATTATTACAGTTCCGATACTTCTCGTATGGAAATGGATTTTCTGATTCAGCGTGATGGTGTCTTATTGCCTATTGAGGTAAAAGGGGGTACAAGCGTCAAGGAAACCTCCCTTCATCATTATCTGCTGGAGCATCCGGATATTTCAGCCATCCGTTATTCTATGTTGCCTTATCGTCAGCAGGCTAATATCACCAACATGCCGTTATACGGGGTGTTTTTAAAATAAGAAGAAAAAAATAACACGGACAAATCAAATTGTCCGTGTTATTTTTTTAGTTTAAGATCTGTTTTATCCCTTACATTTTCCCTTATACAATAGGCAGACTGATTCCGTTGATCTTCTGATAGATGTCGAGCGCATAGATGTCGGTCATGCCGCTGATATAATCAATTACCGCCATGATGCGCTCCTCCAGATTCTCGTTCTCTATATCATACTGGCTGCTTACCCGGCGTAAGAGCTGCTTGGAGTAGAAACGCGATGGGTTGACGGCTGCCTCTATGAAAACCTCCATCAGAGTTGCCATGATTTTATAACCCGACAGTTCTATGTCGAGCACCGGCTTGCTTTGGTAAATCTTAGAGTAGGAGATCTTCTCACATTCCTTGTATGCCTTTTTCTGGCGCTCGGAAATGTGGTCGATGAGACTGCCCTCGAAAGTTCCGGCAAGGATTTCTTCCTCGTGCGCCAGGAAGGCTGCCACACATTCGTTCTCCAGTTTGCCGATGACGCTGGCTCTCATGTAAACCACTTTCTCGTTTTCGTCAGTCATTTCTTCGTCGATGATGCGCTGGCGTATCTTCTGCTGGATATCTTCATCGAAGAAACTCAGCAGCAAGTGCTCGGTCTCGGCAAAGGAAAGAATCTTGAGCTTATGGGAGTCTTCGATGTCCATGATTTCGTAGCAGATATCGTCAGCAGCTTCTACCATATATACAAGTGGATGGCGGGCGTATTTGAGAGGCTCACCCGGTGCAGATTTGCAAAAAATGCCCAATTCATCGGCAATTTTCCTGTAAGATTCCGCTTCGGAAGCAAAGAAACCGAATTTGCCGTGGTTGCCGGCAAGACTGCTTGCAAACGGGTATTTTACGATGGAAGCAAGCATGGAATAGGTCATCACGAAGCCTCCCTGACGGCGCCCCTTGAACCGGTGGGTCAGGATTCTGAAGGCATTTGCGTTGCCTTCGAAATGCGTAATATCATCCCAAAACTCCGATGAAACCATTGATTTTATTTTCTGACCCGGTCCTTCAGAGAAGAAAGTCTGGATGGCTTTCTCGCCGGAATGACCGAAAGGCGGATTGCCCAAATCATGTGCCAGACAGGCTGCACTTACTATGGTACCTATCTCCTCAACGAGCGTATCCTTCAGTTCAGGCCGCTTCTGGATGACACGTCGGGAAATGTCGTTACCTATCGACATGCCCACACTCGCCACCTCCAGACTGTGGGTGAGGCGGTTGTGAACGAAGATGCTGCCCGGCAAAGGGAAAACCTGCGTCTTGTTCTGCAGGCGGCGAAATGCCGATGAAAAGATAAGACGGTCGTAATCGCGCTTGAATTCAGAGCGATCATCATGGCGCTCGGCATGCTTATGCTCCTGTCCGAAACGCTTGTTGGATATCAGTTGTTTCCATTCCATATTATTGTATTACTTGATTCTGTAGCGCAAAAATACACTAAAGTAAGCACAAATCAAAATAAAATATGATAAATTACATGTTTTTATCCTCAAAAATTCATTTATTCCATCAAAATTGCTTATTTTTGCAGATTATTAAACTCAGACACAGATAAAAAAGAAAAAGTCATGATAAAAGTACAGATTATCAACAAGGGGCATCAGCCTCTACCTGCGTTTGCCACACCTCAGAGTGCCGGCATGGATTTGCGTGCAAACATCGATGAGGCAATCGTGCTTCATCCTATGGAGCGGCGACTGGTGCCAACCGGTCTTTATATGGCTTTGCCTGCAGGTTATGAAGCGCAGATCCGTCCTCGCAGCGGTCTGGCTTTGAAGCATGGCATTACTGTACTGAATACGCCGGGAACCATCGATGCCGATTATCGCGGTGAAATCATGGTTCTGCTCATCAATTTCTCTACAGAGGATTTCGTTATCAACGATGGCGAACGTATAGCCCAGATGGTGCTGGCCAAGCACGAACAATGCGATTTCATCGAGGTTAATGAGCTCGATGAAACCGAACGTGGAGCCGGCGGATACGGTCATACGGGTGTAAAATAACAGATTATTAAAGATAGAATAGAAAGGATTAGAATCGTGAAGATGAATCTTAGAAATATCAGTTGGGCAATGGGGCTGGTCTTGCTGGGTTCGGTAGCCATGCCGTCGCTTGCCCGTAAGAAGAAGGTGCAGCCGGTTCAGAAGCCGGCGGTTCAGGAGGATCATCTCTCTCCAAACGACCGCCAGCGCTACAACTATTTCTTCCTGGAGGGAGCGCGCCAGCAGGCTGCCGGCAATTATTCGGCAGCTTTCGACCTCTTTGAGCATGCCCGGAAGATTGACCCGAAGGCGGCTGAAACCTATTTCTATGAGTCGCTTTTCTATTCTCAGCTCAAGCAGGATTCCCTGGCACTTGCCTATATGCAGAAGGCAATAGAACTGAATCCGGAAAACCAGACCTATGCAGAGCAGTTGGGCAGATATTATATAGGTAGCCAGAAATACGATCTTGCCATCAATGCCTATGAGGATCTGTATGCCAAAAACCACGGTAATACCGATGCCCTCCGCATCCTGGTTCAGCTTTATTCCCAGAATAAGGATTATAAATCAGTACTCAAAACCATTTCGCGTCTTGAGGTGGAAGAAGGTGAAAGCGAACAGTTCACCCTCTCTAAAATGAGAGTTTATGAACTGATGAACGATAAGAAGGCTGCCTATCAGGAACTGAAGTCGCTGGTAGACCAGCATCCGCTGGATATGCAGTACAAGACAATGCTGGGCAACTGGCTCGTACAGCACGACCGCCAGAAGGAAGCTTACAAGTGCTTTACCGATGTGCTGAAGGAAGAGCCTGACAATTCCTATGCCCAGATGTCGCTTTACGACTATTATAATGCCACCCATCAGGAGCAGCTTGCCGAGCAGATGCTCGATAAGATATTGATGAGTCCGAAATCGGATCTGGAGACCAAGGTGATGATGTACCGCTCTTTCATTCAGAAGAACGAGAGCGAAGGGGGCGATTCTACCAAGGTGATTGCGCTGTTTGACAAGGCGCTCAACGTGGCTCATCCGTCAGCCGAAGTGGCAGAGATGAGAGCTGCTTATATGAGTTTGAAGAAGATGCCGGCCGACTCTGTTTGCCGTGCCTTCGAAAAGGTGCTTACCATAGCTCCGGATAACGTGAATGCCAGAATGCAACTCGTACAGATGCTCTGGAACGAGAAGAAATATGACCTGGTTTCCCAGCAATGTAAGGCGGCTCAGGAGTATAATCCCGAAGAAATGGTGTTCTATTACTTCGGTGGAATGGCGTATTATCAGAAAGATAAGGAAGACGAGGCGCTCCGTGAGTTCCGTCTCGGATTGGCGCAGGTAAATGCACAGTCGCCGGCTAACCTGGTTTCTGACCTCTATGCCGTAACCGGCGATATCCTTCATAAGAAAGGTGAAGAGCAGGAAGCCTTTGCGGCTTACGACTCCTGCCTGCAATGGAAAGATGACAACGTGATGGCGCTGAACAACTATGCCTACTATCTGAGCGAGAAGGGCGTTGACCTGCATAAGGCTGAGTCGATGAGCTACAAGACCATCAAGGCAGAGCCGAACAACGGTACTTATCTGGATACCTATGCTTGGATTCTCTTTATGGAAGAACGCTATGCTGATGCCAAGACCTATATAGATCAGGCACTCAAAAACCGCGATTCCACCGCAGATAACAGTACGGTTCTGGAACATGCCGGCGATATCTATTATATGAATGGTATGACCGATGAATCCGTAGATTTCTGGAAGAAAGCCTATACCGGCGAGAACCAGACTGAGGTGCTGGCATGGAAGATTAAGAACAGACAATATATAACCGAAGAAGAACTGAAGAAGCGTAATGCGCCAAAGCAGAAACCTGCCGCTACGAAGAAGTCAGTTAGAAAAGGTAAGAAGAAATAAACGGAAAGTAGAAAAATCAGGAAAGATGAAATATATAATGAAGAAGAATAAGATGATGCTGCTTGCCGCAGCCTGCAGCATCCTGCTCCTCGGTTCTTGCGGAACCAGCAAGAATGTACAGGGCTCTGGCTCCACATCAGCCAGTCATCAGAAAGAGAATGCCACCAAGGGTTCAGACTCTCGTCAGAGTGAGACGCTCAAGAAGTTGGCTTTCGTACAGAAGGTTTCAGACAATCAGGTGTATACCAAGAATATTGTAGGCAACATGTCGTTTACTCTCCAGGCTGGTGATAAGGACATTACTGTGCCGGGCAAACTGAGCATGCGTAAGGATGAAATCATCCGCATCCAGCTCTTTATTCCTATCTTAGGTACAGAGGTGGGCCGTCTGGAGTTTACTCCCGACCATGTACTTATCATCGACCGTCTGCACAAGGAATATATCAAGGCAGATTATACCCAGGTAGACTTCCTCAAGAAGCAGGGCATCTCCTTCTATTCTCTGCAGGCTCTCTTCTGGAACCAGCTGCTCCTACCGGGCGAAAGGACCGTGAAGGAATCAGACCTGAAGAAGTTTGATGCCAGACTGGATGTGGCAGGAGATGCTGTGCCGGTTAGTTTCAGGAACGGCAATATGACCTATGCCTGGACAGCCAACCGCACTACCGGCCGTATCACAGCAGCAGATGTTGTCTATAAGAGTGCGCAGAACGGCACCTCCAATCTCCACGTCGACTACGGCAACTTCAAGAGTGTAGGCGTCAAGATGTTCCCTGCCTCCCTGAATCTGTCGATGACCACTACTGCTACCAGGAAAAAGCAGGAGGCTAAGATCAATCTGGAATTGAATCAGGTGAAGACCGACAGCAAATGGAGCACTCAGACCGAGATTTCGGGCAAATACAAGCAGATTTCTCCAACTGATGTGCTCAGCAAGATATTGAGTATGTAAATACTCATCAAGAGTTTGAAATTATAGAACATGGGTTTTTAATATAAGAAATGAAGCGAATCTTATTATTCATCATGGCAATCACCTTCTCGCTCGCACCTTTTGCGCAGAACCATACTGCCCAGAAGAAGCCGGTGAGGAAGACTGCCGTAACTGCGAAAAAGAAGGCTGCTACTCCTGCCAGAAAGAAGAACAGCAGAAGGCATGTGTCCAGAAAAACATCCAAATCAGCTGCGTCAACCAGAGCAGAACGCAAGGCGGCAACCTATAGTAATGCCTCTATCCGAGGTTTGCAGGGACAGCGCGCTTCTATCCGGAAGAAGATCAGAGAACAGGAGCAGGCTTTGCAGAGAAATAAGGCGGATGTGAAGAAACGTCTTGAAGACCTGATGGCGCTGAACGGAGAAATAGACCAGCGTCAGAAGAAGATTGACGGTATCCAGAAGGATATCCATCATATTGACGGCAATATCGGCATTCTGCAGGCACAGTTGAAAACGCTTCAGCAACAGTTGCAGGACCGTAAGAACAAGTATATCCGTTCCATGCGCTATATGAGCCGTCATCATACGGTTCAGGACAAGCTGATGTTCATCTTCAGTGCCAAGAATCTGACACAGATGTATCGCCGCCTTTCCTTCATCCGCCAGTATTCTTCCTATCAGAAGGTGCAGGGCGAGGCTGTAAAGGCTAAGCAGAAGCAGGTGAACGAGAAGCACCAGCAGTTGCAGCATGTAAAGGGACATAAGAACACCTTATTATATAAGGGTAAGCAGGAGAAGACGGCATTGGAAGGTAAGCAGACCCAGCAGCAGGAAATGGTGCAGGGACTGCAGAAACAGCAGAAGACCATTCAGGCTGTGATTGCCGACCAGCGTCAGAAAGATGCGGCAATCAATGCACAGATTGACCGTCTGATTGCTCGGGAAGTTGCCAAGGCGAGAGCCCGTGCTGCTGCCGAGGCTAAGCGAAAGGCTGCTGCCGCTGCTGCCGCCAAGAAGCGTGCCGAGGAACTGGCTCGCAAGAAAGCTGCTGCCGAGGCTGCTGCCAGGGAGAATGCCCGTCGTATAGCCGAAGCCAAGGCGCGTGAGGCTGCTGCCGAAGCTGCCCGCAGAAAGGCTGCCGAAGAAGCAAGACTGGCTGCCGAGGCTGCAAGAAAGGCTCAGGAGGAGGCTGCTGCCCAGGCTGAGGCTAAGGCGAAGGCAAAAGCGCAGGCTAGGGCGCGTGCTGCTGCCGAGGCTGCCAAGCGTGCCGCCGCAGAACAGGCTGCCCGTGAGGCTGCTGCCGAACAGGCTGCAAGAAAGGCGGAGGCTGAAAGACGGGCTGCCGAGTTGAAGGCGAAGATGGATGCGGAACGCAGTACCCGTGAGATTGCCGCTGCCAGGAAGGAGGCACAGGAGGCTTCTACCTTGAGTTCGGTAGACCGCATGCTGAGCGGTGGATTCGAGGCTAACCGTGGCCGATTGCCGATGCCTATCAGCGGCAGTTACCGTGTGGTGAGTCATTTCGGTCAGTATCATGTAGAAGGTTTGAAGGGTGTAACGCTCGACAATAAGGGTATCAATATCCAGGGCAAGCCGGGTTGTGTGGCTCGCAGCATCTACGATGGTGAGGTGAGTGCCGTCTTCGGTTATGGTGGCATGTGGAACGTGCTGGTCCGTCATGGTGCCTACATCTCTGTTTACTGTAATCTGAAATCGGTCAGCGTTCATAAAGGTCAGAAGGTAAGTACCCGTCAGGCTTTGGGTAGTGTTGGCTCTGATAACATCCTCCAGTTCCAGCTTCGCAAGGAGACTGCCAAACTCAATCCGGAGGCTTGGCTGAGCAGATAATGTATGAATAGTTGCAGCCGGTAGTGTTTTTACTGCCTGGTTGCTGTAAATGATAGAAATGAAACCTCCAATCGATTGGTTCGATTGGAGGTTTTTAATTGTTTGCTAAAGAGGTGGTTACTGGCATTTTTTTGTGATGTAACAAAAATGTTATCTTATGTATCATTTAACTTTTATTAAATATTGCTTAAGACCTAATTCAATTTTATATTGTACTTTTGCACCAGGAATTTTGAAATGAATATAATAACTAGAAAAGAAGATTTATAAAATATGAAGCGTTCATGAAAAGATGTAAAAGATGTATAGAACTATTCTTGTACTGTTGGCTCCTTATCATTTCGCTTACTTCTTGCATTTATGATGACTATTCCGGTTGTCCGCCAACGGATGGCCGTAGATTGGTGCGGATTAATGTGGATTGGCGTTTGTTTGATAAAGAGGTGCCTACAGGTATGACGGTCATGGTGTTTCCCTGGTCAGGTGGTGCTCCGCATACTGTCTTGACTAATGAGATAACTCATGCCGACTTTTCCTTGGAACCTGGAAAATATCGTGTACTGGTATTCAACCAGAGTACGACCGAGTTTGGTACACTCGAATTTCAGGGAATGGACTCTTACGAGACGGCGCGAGCTGTGGTACTGCATACAACATCGCGCTGGTACTCGCGTGGAGATGATGAACAGATAGGGGTTGAGCCCGAGTGGCTTGCCTCTGATAAACTCGATGAATTCGATGTTTCTGGAGACTATTCTGAGGCTACTTTAACGCCAAGGAATGTGCTTTCGCATATCCAGGTCAACGTGAAAGTTCCAGGTATAGGAAACCTGTATTCTGCGAGAGGGTCCTTAACTGGTATTTCAGAAGGATTTCTGCTGGGACAGGGGAAGCCGCTTCACAGTAAGGTGACTTATCTTCTGGAGTCCTGGACGAAAACGATAGATAAGAATGACGCGACACTAGGAACGTTGAAGACATCGTTTAAATGTTTTGGCCTACCAGAAACTGCCCATCTTGATGCAGAAAACAATAAGCTGTCTTTTTCAGCTTTGTTGATAGACAAAAAGAAGCAGGTAGATTATCAGTTTGCGGTAGGAGATAAGTTTAAGGAAGATGAAAATTCATCGGAGTTAGGTTATTTTGCTTCTCTCCATGTTGATGTTGAGTTGCCGGAACCTTTACCTGATGTGAAGCCTTCGGAAGGAAGTTCTGGCGGTTTTGACGTCACGATCAAGGATTGGGGTAAACCTGAGGATATTGATATGGAACTGTAGAAATAGTAAAAGAGTAATAATAGATTAGTTTAATTTAAAAATTAAAACCGATATGAATAAGAAATTTTTTATGGGTATTGCTGCAATGGCAGCGTTAACATTGGTAAGTTGTTCAAGCGATGACTTGGATAGTGTTTCAGACAATTCTTCTAAGAACGAGGCTATCAGCTTTGATGGCTATTTGGGAAGAAGTGCAGTTGCTGTAAATGGTTCACGTGGTAGCGAGGTGAAGATAGATCAGCTTAAGACCGGTGGTTTTGGTGTGTTTGGTAACTATAGCAAAGAAACTACAACTGCTTATGGTAATAGCTTGTTTGATAACCAGCAGGTAACTTATGATAATGATAAATCAAAGTGGACATATTCTCCTCTTAAGTTTTGGCCATCAGATGGTCATATTGATTTCTTGGCGTATGCTCCTTATGTAAAAAACACAACGTTAACTGAAGGTTCTAAGATTAATAATTTTACTGTATCAAAAACAATTGCTGACCAGACAGATTTGTTGTGGACTTATGCTACGAGTTCGATATCAGCAAATCTCACTAGTGCAAAAGAGAAAGTGAAATTTCAATTTCATCATGCTTTGTCTAGACTTGGTTATACTGTAAAGTTAACTGGAGATTATTCTTCTGGTGATGTAACTTTTACATTGAAAAAGATAACATTGGCAGGATCTTCTACTGATGCAACAAAGGGTGCTTTCTATACATCGGGAACTATAGATTTGTCTAAGCAAAATAAAAAAGGAGATCTTTGGTCAGATCAAACTGGTCGACAGTATTTTGATTGGTTCTCTGGAGAATATAAGGTAACTAGTTCAACTGCATCTCATCCTGGTAGTGACATAGAAAAGAATAAAGATTATTTGTTTGTAATTCCACAGAATTTCTCTGAAAAAATAGGAGAAACAGAAAATCCAGATAAACTTTATGTTATCGTAGAGTACGAGGTAACCTATAAGAGTGGTACACAGACATCAATTACAAATAAGGTTTATAAGCAACTTACAACGAATTTCTTGCAGGGTAAGGCATATAATCTTAACTTGACCATTGGTCTTCCAATCGAATTCGATGTTGATGTTACTGGTGATATTAATGCTGGTGTTGATGGTTGGGGAACAGATGAAAATATCAATATCGGTTCCAATGACAATCCTTGGGAGAGATAAAAATAATGAATTTAAATTATCATAAGATGAAGTTTCTTCGTTTAGCCTTTTATGTTTTGATAGCACAGCTGGTATTATCTGGTTGTGCCGGCGAAGCTGTGGAAGAAACTTCATCTTCTTCAGCTTCTGAAATCAACTTTGATGCTTATGTAGGTCGGAATGCTTCAACCCGTTCTGGTGTAACCAATATTACTTTTCTCCAAGACACGCTTTTTAACTCTGGATTTGGTGTTTTTGCAAGATACAACTATAATGGGAAAATCTTATCTCTGCTGGATACTGAACACGTAACCTGGAATAAAGATCAAAATCATTGGGAATATACAAATACCCGATTTTGGCCAAGTGAAGGATCTGTGGATTTCTATGCCTTTGCGCCTTATAGTGACCAACCAAAAATGGAGAATTTCACAATAGATTTTCCTGCTAATTGGTCTCCTGTAGATTTGGTGTATGCTAATGCCGAGGGTAAGACAAAGGCTGACAACCCTGTTAAATTTACTTTCAGGCATGCTTTGGCTCGTTTGAGCTTTGAAATCACAGCCAATCCGAAAATAGAGGAAAAGGATGTAGTTATAAAAGTTAAAGAGGTGAAACTATATGGCGCCGATGAAACTTCAGGCATCTTTCTTATGGGGGGCCATCTGAATCTTCAAACGGGAGGTTGGACGCCCTACGATAATCATACTAAATGGTTTTATACTTGGACACCAGATGGCACAGTAGAAGGCGATGAAAATGTCAAAGATGATGTCAAAGTAAATGGCGAAGAGTACAAAAAAATCATATATAAGTTAAGTGCATCTCAGTTAGACGATAAAACTTCTAGTATAACAAATGCTGCCGATTCTTATATCTATATAATCCCTCAGCCGAAGCCCGCAAACTTTAATCTAAAGATAACTTATACGGTACAGCAGGGAGGTTTTGAGGAAACGGTGAAGGTATATAAAAATCTGCTAGATGTTCTTCCGCCAGACGATAGTAATCATCCGTTTTTTCAAGGAGGAAAAGCGTATGTCTTTCATTTTAAACTTTCACTTGATCCTGTCAATTTCGACGTACAGGCTAATGTCGAGGCTTGGAAATAGGTGATAGATAAAACAATGTCTTTATTATAAGGATAATCTGGAATATGAAGCGGAATATTTATAGTTATAGTAAGTTATGGATGATTTTCTTTGTCTTGATGGGTGCAGCCTGTACCAATCAAGTGGAGGATGCTATTCCTGTATCTGGTCAGCCTATTGGGTTTTCTGTGCAATCAGATTGGAAGGAAATTCCCAATACTCGCTCGAATGATGGTAAAACGGAATTTGCCAATGGTGACGAGATTCAGATTTTCGGCTTCCATACGTCTTCTGGCGTTGAGAAGAAGTTTATGTATCGTGTAGGTGTAGGTGAGGAGGGTAGAGGTCAGATAGTAAAATATGATGGCGGAAACTGGATTTATTCACCCAAGCGTTTCTGGCCTAAAGAGGGAACGCTAGATTTTTATGCCAGCTATCCACAGTACTCTGTTCTCAATGACGAAGAAAATCATAGGATGATTTATAAGCAGGAGGTCAATCCTTTGCAACTTGATCTGTTGTGGGGCGTATCTACCGGTCATAATTGTAAAACAACAGATCGTAGCAGCAACGTAGTAATCACGATGAAGCATGCCTTGGCTAAGGTGATTATCAAATTTGACTCCTCTTTGGGTATAATCAAGCAAGCTAAAGTTTCGGCTTACAAAGCTGGCTATTTCTCAGAAACCATTCAGGGAATCCCCCAGTGGATAGTTGAACCAAAGTCTGATGAGAATATCCAGGAAGCTACCATTAAGACTTATTATCAAGACCAGACGGCAATTGAAGATGCTACCGTATTTATCTTGCCAGATAAGATTACGGGACTCATACTGACAACGCTTGATGGGAAAGAGATTAATGTTTCTGAAGAAATCCAGAAATATACGTTTGAAGCAGGAAAGGCATATAATCTCACGATATCAGAAGGAGTACAGCAGAATAATACAAATACCCGTTCTATAGCTATGTCTGTCCGTTGTGTTTCGGAATAGCGAAAAAATATCGACCTGTACGGTTGAAATTACCCAATACGCCCTGAACCAACGGTCACCGGCCGAAGGGAAAGTCACATCCAATACGCCCTGAAAGGGCAGAAGCTCCTAGCCCAGGGCATCGCCCTGGGTTATTACAGACGCAAACTTGTCGCCCTGTAAGGGCAAAAGCTTTAAAATACCTGGCAGTATACAAAGCTTTTGCCCTTACAGGGCGTCTTGTTGATTGCCATTATACCCAGGGCGCTGCCCTGGGCTAGGAGCTTTTGCCCTTTCAGGGCGTCAGGGCGACTTGCTGATTGCTATTATGCCCCCGGCTCGCCCAGGTATTCGAAGATGGTGAATACCTGGCGGGGAGGGAAATACTGGCTATGCTCCTGGTAGCCTAAACGTTGCAGCTCGTTCCAGAGGGGCTCACAACGCTTAATCCATCCCATGATATGACGGCGCGCTGTCGCCCCGTCGGTTGTGTCGGGAAAGTAGAGCAGACCCAGCTCGGTCTTGCTGTACATACGTTGGGGATAATTCATAAGCTTTATATTTTTTACAATCCTTCTACACCATGATCCTTAAAGAAACCTATCATCGCTGTGGTCATATAGCCACCCATGTTCATCTTCTTGTTCGAACGCCTGCAGTTGGCTATGTAATAATCCTTTCGCAGGAAGAAGTCCTCCAGGTCGCCAATCATATCTAACCTGAGATAGCTGCTCAGCTGGTCAGCCTTCTTCTCGCTCACATCATAATTGCATTGCAGCCGGAGTTTCAGTTTGCTCCGCTGTCCTCTCAGTTCGCTGCTCACTTCTGCACCCTCCGCAGTTTCGCCAGAAGTGCGACGGTCGTGCAGGGTAAAGGTGATGTGCTCGGGCAGGTGATGCTTCACTTTTTCACCCTCTTCCAGAAAGAAAGGCTTATAGGTAAGATACTGGTCGATGATGTGGTTCTGGTAAAGGCGCTTGAGGTCTTTGCAGGCAAAAGTCAGACATTTGTTGTCCAGTGCCGACCAGGTCTTGTAGTAATCTTCCCTGCCATGCATCAGTTGCTGGATATGCGCCGTTTTGCAGATGGTGAATCCCTTTGCACCCCAGCAATTCATGATGATATATAACTTGATGCTCGATGCGCTGCGGCATTGGTTGATGGCATTGAGGTCGATACGGCTGACTCCCTTGTCGAAACTGTAGAAAAACCGTATCACGTTGTTGTCGAAGCGGAATTTTACCATCCAGTTCTTGTGCGGGTCTTGGTATATCTCACTCTTAAACAGGCATGCAAATTTCCGGTATAATGTCTGTTTTTCCAGCTTAAACGGCAGCAGGATGGGCTGGGATTCTATACGCTTGATGGCATCGCGCAATTGCGGATAATGATGAGCACCATAAGGAAACTCCGACAGTTTCATGATGACATCGGTGTGGTCTGCAGCTCTCTGTTCTGCGGTGAAGCCATTAAAAGTCTGTGAAGTTACCTGATAAGGGATAACATAGCCCAAGATGGCTTTCTGGGCATGCTTGATAATCTGCAGAACGATTTTGAGTTCTAGCACAGAATAGTTCTGGTAAGACAATCCCTGTACGCCAAGGATGGCTATCAGTTGTTTCTCTTGTTGGTTTGTCTGAGGGAAGGCCTGCTGCCCGCCCGGATGCTGTTGATTAAATTGTTCCATTGTAGGTTTCTTTTAAAATTGTTAATGGCCTACCGATTGGGGCAAGTCTTGTTGTTGTTTATTGAAAACCGGCATGGAATTGGAGTAAGGATAACCTCGCAAGATTAATGAACAATCACAAAGGAAAGTTTTCCACCATCGCTCTTGCTATCAAAAGACCTTACTTCGCATCCATGCCGATAAATTTTCATCAAATTTATCAGGCATAGAATGCCCTGTAAGGATTACAGTTTGATCACTCACCTTTTGGGGCTGAATCCTACTCAATGAGCTATGTTCTAATCCTTAACCGAAAGCATTTCCCGGTGTCCTTCATCGGGAGGAGAATCGCATTCTCCGCGCTTTCATGTTGCAAAAGTAATATTTATTTCAGACTTATGCAAATTTTTGAAGAGAAAAAATGCATTTTAAAAGCTGAAATGTTGAAAAAAAAAATCTTTTTCCTCCCGTATTACGTATAGTGTAAAAGATGTAAATGTATATATATAATATACTTGGTATAGTGTAGGGTAGAAAAATCTGCACCTAACTGTCTGATATTCAGTATCTTGTATTTTTAAGATTCTCCCTGGTAGTGATTCGGGCATATTCTGAAGAACCATGATTCTCCCTGATAATAGCTATTATTAGCTCTGATGGTAACAGTAAAAAGCTAATTCTCCCTGATAGTGATTGAGCACTCAAATGAGGTAAACAAACGATATACTTCCGTTTACCAACTGAAGCGGCTGCGTCGGGTTACAGATATGGCTGCGTTGGGTTAAGGATTCGACTGCATCGGGTTGCAGATATGGCTGCATCGGGTTAAGGATATGGCTGAACTGGGTTACACAGACGGCTGGACTCACTGATTGAGCCACTTGACTTAGTTGATCGAGCCACTTGACTTAACTGATTGAACTACTTGAGTTAGCTGATTGAACCGTATCAGTACTTTTCTGCATGAACTTGCGTGCAAAAGAACAGTTAATGAAGAGGACTTTTCATCAATGAAACTCAAAGCTTGTTTAACAAATTGAGAGTGCGTCATAAGTCACATCCAATACGCCCTGGGCTAGGAGCTTTTGGGCCTTCAGCCCGTCCTCGGCTGCAATTATCTAGACTTACGACACACTTCCCCCACTTTTATCTATATTTTTCATACTCCAAAAACAAGCTAGACGTAAGAAAAATATCATTTCCCCATAGGCGTTAGAAAAAGCCAGAACACCAAACGGAATTTTCTTCTTTTTACCTTTTAAAGCCTCTTCTTACTTTTTTACCTTTTTACTTTTCTATCTCTTTACAGCCCCTCTTATCACGAACCAGGCATGAACTGCAAGGGTGGGAAGAAGGCCGTAATGGGTGCGCATCACCTGAAAACGCTCCTTCAGGGAGGCTTTGTGGTTCTGCGTGGTCATGCCACCATCCAGAAAATGGGTAAGGACAGCATGGACGTTGCGCAACGGCAACTTGCGGCGAGATGACTCCCGCATGATGCGGATGCACCAGTCTACATCTGCCGAATAACGGTAGTGCAGATCGTAATGAATCTCACGGGCTATGTCTGTGCGGGCATAGAATGACTGGTGACACACCAGCATGCCCCAGATGAACGAACGCCACGTGAGCTTCTTGGGTGGAGCCAGGCGGCGATGACGCAGGAAATGGCCCATCTCGTCCACGATATCGGTATCGCCGTAAAGTACGCCGGGCAGTACTTCGTCTTCGCCTACACAGCCTTCTACATACTCCAGCGTATCGGCTGTAGGAAAGGTGTCGCCGGCATTCATGAACACCAGGTAATCGCCCGTAGCACGGTCGATGCTCTTGTTCATGGCATCATAAAGTCCCTTGTCGGGCTCTGATATGACCACGATTTCGTGCGAGCTCTCGCCTACTGCATTGCGATGCTGATATGCCTTCACCAGCTGGAGGGTACGGTCGCGGGAACCGCCATCCATGATGATGTGCTCGATGTTGCAGTAGGTCTGGCGCTGCACGCTGTCGAGGGTACGCTGCAACTCCTTCTCGGCATTATATGTACAGGTTACGACGGTGAACTTAATCATAACTTATAGTTTTTGTAGGCCATCGCCTCGTTATAAACTTCAATATATTTCAATGCTACGGCATGCTGCGAATAGTTCTGTGCTACCTTCTGCAGACATGCCTGCTTCAGCGCCGCCCTGTCGGCCTCTTCGAGTACCCAGTGGATGCCACTCGCCAGGTCTTCGGTATCGCGGTAGTTGGCAACGTAGCCGTTCTGCTGATGGTCTATCATCTCCGGTATACCTCCTACCCTGAAACCGATGCTCGGCACGCCGCACGCCATCGACTCCATGATGGTGTTAGGGAGGTTATCTTCGAGCGATGGCAGCACGAAGGCATCTGCCGAATTGTAGATTGCCACTATCTGCTTCTCATCGCTGACATAGCCGAGCGAATAGGACGGCAGGGTGAGGTTTACTTCCTCGGAATGGCCGCCCAGGATGGCGATGGAGGTATTCTCCTTCATCTCAGGATAGCGCGCTACCAGCCGGTCGATGGCTTCGATGAAATAACGCATGCCCTTGCGCCCGTCGGTTACGCGCTGGGATACGAAGAGGATGATATGCTTGTCGGCTGGCAGACCGGCACGCAGACGCGCCTCTGCCTGATCCTGCGGACAGAACACGTGGGTATCTATCGGATTCGGGATGTTGGTGATGCGCTGACCTACGAAGAGACCGCTGCCCTTAGCCTGCCGTTCGAGCCAACGGCTACAGGTGACGAAGGAGATGGCGCCGCGATGGTAGAGTTCCTTCTTGCGGCGGAATATCTTTGCTGAGAGGTCGTTCTTGCTGCCTTTATTGGGGAGAAGCGGACAGTTGCCGCAGGCGGAGGCATAGCGGTTGCAGCCACGGGCATAATGGCAGATGCCGGTAGCTGGCCAGAGATCGTGCATGGTCCATACCACCGGTTTGCCGCTGCGGATTATCTTGCGGATGTTCTTGAGTGAGAGCATGCCCTGGTTAATCCAGGAGAGATGGATGACATCTGCCTCCTGAAACTCGCGGAGCCTGGTGATATCGGTACCCGATGTTGCCATGTCTACCTCCCAGAGGCGCTGACGGGAGAAATGGAGATGCCAGAACACGCACCAGCGCTCCCACAGGAAGTTCCACTGCAACCTGAGCGAACGGGGCAGACTGACCACGGTAATGTCTTCTGTCTCCTTGTCGCGTACCAACATCTTTGCCTTAACGCCATTGTTGTTAAGGGCATCCATCAGGCGGTTGGCTGCTACTGCCGCTCCGCCTGTCTTTTCACTTGTATTTACTATGAGTACTCTCATCTGCGTATATTTTTGATACCGCAAAAAGCTGCGTATATTGATTGATACTGCAAAGATAGTACAAATCGGAGACAAAACAAAATAAAAAGGCATGTTTTTTTTCGAGGAAATCGGAAAAGAGGAAACGGAAGGGGGAGAAAGGAGCATAAAAAAACATACCACAACTCTCAACGAGCTGTGGCATGCAATATGTTTAACTTTAAAAAATCTAATCAAAATAGTCTCACGACTTTCTCAATTATCGGTTAAACAATCTACCTTAAAACCTAATAACTAAAAACCTAAATCTATTACTACTAACCTAAACAATCTATTAACCTTTTGACGCTGCAAAATTACTACTATTTCGGCTATTCACCAAATATTCAGCCAAGAAAGTGTGACGTTTTTGCATTTTTTTGATATATATCAATCAAAAATGAACAAAAGAAACGGAAATTAACAACTTTCTGACACTTTTCCTACATTTTGCTGAATATAAAGCTTCTGCCCTTTCAGGGCGTGCTGCTTGCGTTCTATCCTTTCTGGATAAGAACGGTGGCATAGGCGGAGATGCCCTCCATTCTGCCCGTGAATCCGAGTTTCTCGGTGGTTGTTGCCTTGATGGATATCTGGTCTTCGTCTACCCCCATCACCTCTGCCAGACAGGCTTTCATGGCTGGCACATGCGGGTTGAGTTTAGGGCGTTCGGCACAGACTGTAGCATCGATATTGCCCAGTGTATAGCCCTTGGTAGCTATCAGTTCCATCGTTTTGCGGAGCAGTATCTTAGAATCCACATTCAGTGTCTCTGCTGCCGTATCCGGGAAATGATATCCGATATCACGCATGTTGGCGGCGCCCAGCAGGGCATCGCAAATGGCATGTATCAGCACATCGGCATCGCTGTGGCCCAGCAATCCCAGTTCATAATCTATCTTGATTCCTCCCAGCCACAAGTCGCGGTCAACCACCAGCTTGTGGACATCATATCCAAATCCTACACGTATATTCATATCTATATATAATAACTAATCAATAATCACTAAAAAACTATCTCTTAAAGAGGTCCTTCAGTCCATCCATATCAAACGACAGGGTGAAGCGGAGGGTCTGGTCGAGCGGGTTGCTCTTGGCGGTAGCCACCACATAGGCAGCATCGAGCGAGAAGACATTCATCTTGAAACCGGCACCCACGGTGAAGTACTTGCGGTTACCCTTGCTCTGACTCTCATGATGATAACCGGCACGGAGCGCAAACTTATCATTGTATACATACTCGGCACCCAATCCGTAGTTGATTTCCTCCAGCTCTTCCTTGAAACCGCCAGGGGCATCGCTGAAACTCTTGAAGATACCGCTGATGCCCGAAATATCATCATACTCACGATGCACACGGTCTTCATATTCTGAATTATCCTCACCCTCTTCCTGCTTCGGAACGGTAGGCACCAGATACTTGTTGGCATCGGCTGCCAGGGTGATGCGGTTGTACTCGTCGATAGGAATCATCAGCGAAGCACCCAGACGCATGTTGGCTGGCAGGAACTCGCCATACTCCTTGCCACTGAAAGTAATCTTACTACCAATGTTAGAAATATTCAAGCCAAAACCCAACTGGCATTCGCGCTGGCCGATGACCACATAGTTCTGGTAATAGGCAGCGATATCGGCTGCGAAAGCGGAGGCTGGCGAATTATCTTCGGTATAATCGAAGCGCATATCGGAATAGATCCAGCGGATGGCGGCAGCAAGAGAGAACTTCTCGCTGAGCATCAGAGAATAAGCCACATCGACCGACATCTCGTAAGGATTGATGGTCATACCCGTGCCACTCTCGGCACCCTCTTCGCTGGTAAACACTTCACCCATATTGAAATAGCGGAGCGATGCAGATACGGCGCTGTAATCACCAATGCGGTAATAGCCAGAGAGATAGGCAAGATTCATATCATTGACCAGCGAGCGCAGCCAAGGAGTGAAGCTGAGCGACACACCGGCACGCGAAATGGTGAAAGGATATTTTGCCGGATTCCAGTACTGAGAGTTGACATCAGGGTCGGTAGCCGCACCGATGTCTCCCAAGCCGCCACCACGGGCATCAGGAGCTATGGTTTGCGAAATGACTGCATAGTTCACAGGATTGAAGAGATCTTTCTTATCCTGCGCCTTCACTTCTGATGCCATCAGAGCGAGACATCCCAAGATGAATATCTTATAGATTTTTTTCATTCCCATTGTAAATATATTTTTATTTGATAATGATGAGTTTCTTGACTTTTGAGGTATAGCTGCTGCCATCGCTCGCCACCTTGACGCGATAGAGATATACGCCGGTGCCCAGAGGGGTGCCGCTATCGGAGGTGAGGTCCCAGCTTACGGTATAGCTGCCCGAGGTAGGTACACCGCTTTCGGAATGGCGCCAGTGCTGTCTGCCCGATGAATCGAACACTTCTACCACCACGTCCATATCGCTCTCTGTGCGGTCGTGGCTGATGATGAAGGTGGTAGAGGTCTTAGCCGGATTGGCGGTTACGCCCACATCGAAGAGCGCCGGACTCAGTGCCTTCACCACATTGAAGCGGAGCTTCACCGTAGAACTGTTGTTCTGGATATCCCAGGCACGGAAGGTGAGTTCGTGCTTGCCCGGTTCCAGTTGCGGTATGCTGTAATAGGTAGAACCGCTGGTATAGGTTCCGAAATCGTAGATGAAATTGCTGTTCAGCACGTAGGCCTTCGACATATCGCCATCTATCACCAACTGCAGGTCGTGACCGATACCGCTTCCGGCAGCATTGATTCCGTCCTTATCGATTATCTTTGCCACAAAGAACGGGGTGGTGTTGACATTGCCGCCATCTACGAAGGAAGGCGAATTGAGATAGCAGTAGATGGAAGGACCGATGGAATCGTTCTTCTGCTCCTCGCTCTCGCCTACCGTAAACTGCTCGCTGGAGCCGTGGGCGGAGAGGGTCTTGGCGGTATTCACCGCATAGAGGTTGACCAGACCGCTTTGGTTGGAATAATTGATATCCAGCGGAACGGCAAAGGAGAAGGTAAACTTGCCGCCTCTTACGCTATCGGTGCCCTGATACAGGGTCTTGGTTCTGTCTTTGTATTCGAAAGCCTTCTCAGCGCCATCCTTGCCGGTATCGTTCAGGCGACAGGTAACCGTTTCCTTGGAATCTCTTACAGTAGCGGTGATGACGCCCCGGAAGTCGTCTGCTCCCTCGATATGACCTGCCATGCGGGCGATAGAGCCTGCCTTCAGCATCGGCAGGGTTGCGGCTCCGGCAACAGGAATGCCATTGATGGAATCTACCACAATCTGATGCATAGGCAGATTGAGTGCAAGAGCAGGGTCGCCCAGAAGGGAATAATGGAGATGGTTCACCGTGACATCGGAGCCGGAAGTTGGTCCGTTGCCGCTCACCAGGTCGTTCTGCGCCAGTCGGTGCGCCTCGCCTATCGTAATAGGCTTACCGTCTACCAGACTGAGCACTCTGTGGATAAAGGCACGGTTGATATGTCTGTTATACTGGGCGTAAACGGTACGGGTGGTGCCATAGAAAGCTACTGCGCCGCCTTTATCGTTGAGCAGCGCATATTCGCCGATGTTGGCTTCGAGCCCGTCGAACGGCATGATATCGCAGGAGGCGGTTACCCAGAGCGGCAGGTTGGTATTGCGGAAATCGGCAAAATCGGTGAGTTTCAGAACTGATTCGTGCGACATCTGTGTAGGATCGCCATGTCCGGCATAATCCATGATGAGGGCTCCCGCAGCCTGCTGCTGTTTGATAATCCGCGTTGCTTCGGGATAGGTATTGCCCGAAGAGGAGGTTTCGCGGGTATAGGCATCCCACATCACTTTCTTGACGAGATAGGCGGGATAGGTGGTGAGCACATCATTTGCCACATCATCGGCATCCTGCATGTGGAGGTTTCCGTTTCCGTCATCGCCCATAAACATCAGGGTGTTCTGCCAGGCACCTACATTGGCATTCTGAGCATAACTGATGGTCTTGTCTACCAGCACCTGGGCTTCGTCTGCATAAGTTACCGGGAAGCGGCCTACGGCTACATCCTGCAGCTCGCGGTTAGGATACAGTCCGGCTCCCTCGCCGAGCATGCCGAACCAGCTGTCGCTGACGAAGCAGGAAACGGCACTGAAGGAGTTTTCACTCTCAAAGCACAGCAGATAATCGTCTGGATTCAGGGTTCTGCAACCGGAGGTAAGCATGCGGTTATCCCATACGCAGTCGCCGAAGAGCAGGAGATATTTCGGCATATCTGCCTCGCTCTGCGCCTTATCAGAAAGCATGCGCAGGTAGCGGCGGTAGGCGTTGGCATCGGGGGTACCGCTAGAAAATTCGTTATAGAGTTCATCGGCAGGCACGATGGTAACGCGCAGTCCGTCGTGCTGTTCATGAAATTTTTTCAGCCGCTGTGCCTGTTTCAGCAGTTTCTGTGAGGTCGGGATGATGATGACCATATCGGCTGCTCCATCGGCATGATGATTCTGGTTGGTGATGCCGTAGACATACTGGGCAGCCGGAATCTTTCCACCGGCGGCCAGGTTGGCAGCGGTAAAGGCACAGCTTCCAGGCTCTGCCCACGTTACGGAGATATAATCGAGGCGGATGGAAGCACCTGACAAGACCTTGATAGAGATGGTATCCTTATCCTGGAAATCGGAAATGGGATAAGTGGCAACCTTCTCTGTAGCCTTGAGGTAAGCTATATCCTCCGTAGGATTGTCATTCTTGAGAGAAAGGGTGATTTCGCCCAAAACCTTACCATTCTTCAGTATCTGAGCCTTGCTGTCTGTGGCGGTAGTCAGGGCTACGGAGAGTTTGCCTTCCGCAGAACCGGTGGTATTCGTGATTACCACTTTCTTTTCATCGCCCACCTTCAGTTCTTCTGCATCGAAGAGGTTTCTGCCGCCATGATAATAGCTGAAACCATCTGACTCATAGAGGGAATGATAATCGTATGGCTGCGGATAATGGGAAGAGACAAAGGTGGCTGAATCCTGCACCAGTGGCTCTCCATCGGTCTGGGTAATAAAATAGTAGCCGTAATCGGAATAAGGATTACGGATGCGCTGGAGGGCGGTTTCTGACTTCCAGGATACCGGTCCCTCGGCATAGAAATAATGCTTGCCGCCAACGATGCACTGGGGAACTTCCTGAAGATCGTCGGTAGCCTGCAGTTCGCTCGCCAGAAGGGCTTCGTTCTGCAGATTGCCGCCATAGCCGTAAATCTTCACCTTGCTGATATCGGAGAAGCCTGCCTGGCGCACTACCTGTTCGGTAAGCTGATGGAAACCGGTTTCGCTGACTCTGATCTTCGCCCATCTGCCTGAGGCTAGGACGGAATGGGAGGCATAGAGGGAAGAGGCTGAGCGCAAAGCATCAGAAGAAGTGAAGGCTGATACTTTGCCCTTAGCCAACAGAGAACCTCGACTGGAACGCTCGGAGCGCTTCAGAGGACGGGCATCTACCTGGAGCATGAAGCTGACCAGCAGCTGATGGCGGTTATTGCGGAATACGACAGGACTGAAATCTATCTGGAGTACGCCCTGCTTACGGCATTCGGTAACCCGCTGCTGTGGAAATACCTGCTCAGGAGGGACTGCACCCGACAGGCGGTTGTAATTGGCGATGTCGGAGGCAGTCATATCGATATACTCGCCATATTTCAGGCTGACTGTATATACGGAGTCACGATATGCACCGGTCAAAGGAATGGAATACACGAAACGGGGCAACACGGAATCTACTCTGACTTCTGAAGAGGTCAGATTGAAGAATCGCTGTGCCTGAGCAGGAGCCACCAACATGAGCAGGCATGCCAACAGCATGTATTTCCAAACCTTCGTTGTGTTCATATCGATATATTACTTGCAATATTGTTTATTTACAGTGAAAATCGAGCACCTTCCTGTCTTCGAGATAGCCTACGAGATGGTCGTCGATGTTGACAGGACCGCAGCCTGTAGGACATCCGGTATAGAGCAGGTCGCCCGTCTTGAGCGTGAAGTACTGGCTGATGTAGGAGATGATTTCATCTACCTTGTAGAGCATATCGCTCGTGCAGCCTTCCTGTACGGTCTTGTCATTGAGATCGAGGCGGAAGTGCAGTGCCTGGATATCACGGAACTTCTGGATGTCGACCCATTCGCCGATAACGGCAGAACCGTCGAATCCCTTGGCGAGTTCCCAAGGTTGGCCAGCCTCGCGCAGTTTCTTCTGCATCTCGCGTGCCGTAAAATCGATACCTACGGTTACTGCATCGTAATAGCGGTGGGCGAAACGCTGCGGAATGGTCTTTCCCAACTTGGATATTCTGACCACTACTTCGGTTTCATACTCTATTCTTCCCAGATGATCAGGGATGAAGAAAGGCTTGCCGTTATTGAGCAAAGCAGAATCTGCCTTGGTGAAGATGACAGGACGCTCTGGTTTAGATAACGTGCCATGCAGCGATTTATTGTGTTCGGTATAGTTCATACCGATGGCAAATATCTTCATAACATCAAATTTTTACATAAAAAAGAAATGGGAGTTAGAAGCAAAGCGAGGCTTAACTTCATAACTCCCGGTATTCTAATTTAACTATAAGTCAAATTAACGCTTGCTTTTGAGTAATGATTACTCAGCAGCAAGAGTAAAGCGCTGGTAAGCAACGATCTTGAGATCCTTGCTCTGAGAAGCGAGGTACTGAGCAACAGTCTGCTTGTCACCGTCACCGAACTGGAACTCCTGGTCAACGAGGCAGTTCTCCTTGAAGAACTTAGCCAGACGACCATTAGCAATGTTCTGGATCATAGTAGGGTTCAAAGTAGCAGCCTTCTCCTCACCAACAGTCTTCTTGATGTTGCGAGCCTCTTCAGCCTGCTCAGGTGTCAACCAACCCTTCTTGGTGTTGCTCTCGATGTGCTCCTCAGAGTCAACGTGAGCTGGGTTGATGCCAGCCTTCTTCAAAGCAGCGTTAACAGCCTTCTCTACGAGTTCTTCCTTAGTCTTGGCAACAGCAACCTCGAGCTCACTCTTCTTAGTCTCCTCAGAAACAGAAGACTCGTCGAGAGCTACAGGGCGCATAGCAGCAACCTGCATAGCTACCTTGTGACCAGCCTCCTCGTTGTTCTCGTTGAGCTGAACCATAGTACACAAAGTGTGCTTGTTCATGTGGTCGTAAACCTCGATGTTGTCACCCTCGAGAACACAGTAGCCGTCGAGCTCCATCTTCTCGCCAGTGATACCAGAGCGCTGTGTAACAGCAGCCTGAGCATCAGCATCGCCAACCTTCAAAGTCTTCACCTCGTCGAGAGTGTGAGCCTTGGCAGCGATAGCAGCGTCGAGGATGTCAGATGTCAACTTGATGAAGTCAGCACCGTTAGCTACGAAGTCAGTCTCGCACTTGAGAGCGATGATAGCAGCGAAATCGTTAACCTTCTTAACGAGAACGCAACCATTAGAAGTCTCACGGTCAGAACGCTTAGCAGCGATAGCGAGACCACGCTCACGGAGCAACTCCTTTGCCTTATCGAAATCACCTTCAGCCTCTGTGAGTGCCTTCTTAACGTCAGCAAGACCAGCACCAGTCATAGCGCGAAGTTTCTTGATATCTTCAATTGAAACAGCCATAATAATATTTTTATATTAAAAAGTTAATAATAATCTTTGCTTAAAAGCTACTAAAGCCATCGAATCATAAACAGAATCAATGGCTTCAGTATATATTTCTTTGCCTAATTACTCAGCCTCGTCCTTGCGGGCAGCCTTCTTCTTAGGCTGGTCCTTCTGCTCAGCAGCAGCCTTGTCGTCAGCCTTCTCAGCCTTGCGCTCCTCGAGAGCCTCAGCGATAGCACCGCAAACTGCAGTAAGGATAGCATCTACAGAATCCTTAGCATCGTCGTTAGCTGGGATAACGTAATCAACATTCTTAGGATCAGAGTTGGTATCTACGATACCGAACACTGGAATACCAAGACGGTTAGCCTCCTTAACAGCGATGTGCTCCTTCATTACGTCAACAACGAAGAGGGCTACTGGGAGACGGGCCATATCTGCGATAGAACCGAGGTTCTTCTCCAACTTAGCACGCTGGCGGCTTACCTGAAGCAACTCGCGCTTAGAGAGGTTAGAGAATGTACCATCGTTCAACAGACGATCGATGTTTGTCATTTTCTTAACTGCCTTACGGATTGTAGGGAAGTTGGTGAGCATACCACCAGCCCAACGCTCGTTTACGTATGGCATATTGATAGAAGCTGCCTTCTCAGCAACTACGTCCTTAGCTTGTTTTTTAGTAGCGACAAACAGGATCTTTCTACCTGTCTTGGCAATTGTCTTGAGAGCCTCAGCAGCCTCATCGATCTTAGCGACAGTCTTGTTGAGGTCGATAATATGAATACCGTTACGCTCCATGAAGATGTAAGGAGCCATTGCTGGATTCCACTTGCGACGGAGGTGTCCGAAGTGGCAACCTGCCTGAAGTAACTGGTCAAAATTTGTTCTTGACATTGTTTTTTCTTTTTAATTGTGTTTACTTTCTTTTTGAATCTAATGTTAGATCAGTCGATGAGTAGTCCCCGATTAATGGAATCTCACCGATTTAGATACTAAACTTTTTAGCTCAGCTATATATAATCTGTATATATATAATAAAATATGTATAAGATTAACGCTTGCTGAACTGGAAGCGACGACGAGCCTTTGGCTGACCTGGCTTCTTACGCTCTACAGCACGTGAGTCACGTGTCATGAAGCCTGCATCCTTCAAAGCCTTCTTATCGTTAGCGTCGATCTTAACGAGTGCGCGAGCGATAGCGAGGCGGAGAGCCTGGCTCTGACCGGTGAAACCACCACCGTCGAGGTTTGCCTTAATATCATACTTACCCTCAGCTTCGAGCAACTGCAATGGCTGCTTTACTACATAGCGAAGGATTGCTGATGGGAAATATGTCTCAATATCTTTCTTGTTGATTGTGATCTTACCGGTACCCTCTGTGAGGTATACACGAGCTACAGCGCTCTTACGGCGACCAATTGCATTAATTACTTCCATTCTACCTTAATTATTTATACTGGTTAATATCAATAGCCTTTGGCTGCTGTGCCTCGTGCTTGTGCTCTGTGCCATCGTAAATGAAGAGGTTGTCCATCAAAGAACGACCGAGAGGGCCCTTTGGCAACATACCCTTGATAGCGTGACGGAGGATCTTGTCCATTCCATCAGGACGCTTGCGCAACTCTGCTGGAGTGTTGAAGCGCTGACCACCTGGATAACCAGTGTAACGAGTGTAAACCTTATCTGTTTCCTTCTTACCTGTGAAAACTACCTTAGCGGCATTGATAATGATTACGTTGTCACCACAATCTACGTGTGGAGTGAAAGTTGGCTTGTACTTTCCGCGGAGCAATTTAGCAACCTTAGAGCAGAGGCGACCTACAACCTGGTCGGTAGCGTCGATTACGACCCACTCTTTCTTAGCTGTTTCCTTGTTTACGGAAATAGTCTTGTAACTTAATGTGTCCATTTTAAAATTTAAATTTACTACTAAAAAACGTTTTTAATCTTTTTTACTCACTATTCAGACAGGTGATTCACTAACCACATACCCCGGCCACAGGGCATGCTATTAACACACCATATCTTGGGGACTCTAAGCGTATCCCCGAAATAATCGGACTGCAAAATTACACATTTTTATTTGATTATGTGTAGGTTACGAGTTTTAACCCTAAACTTTTATAAATATTTAACTTAGTTTGCGCTTTTCTGCTTAGAATAAGCAAAAAAGAGTGCATTGTTAACGGCAATGCACTCTTTTTTATTATATCAATTCCTTATCCAGGAAATATTATCTGATGAACAGCAGCTCACGATACTTTGGCAATGTCCAAAGTTCATCGGCTACGAGAAGCTCGAGCTTGTCTATCTGATAACGGATTTCCTCCATCTTTGGAGCTACCGTGTCGTGATATGCTACTGCCTTCTCGCGCTCACTCTCTATCTTGTTGGCTACCTTGCGGGCATCTACCAATGCCTCTACACCACGCTCAATTGCCTCGGTACGCTCGGCTATCTCACGGATAATCTTCACGTTGCGGGCAGTCAGCTTCTTACCTTCCTCGCCACCAAAGATGTGAATCATGCCCTCTACGTTCTTTGCCAGACGGCTCTGATAGTGGGTAGCCACAGGGATGATATGGTTCATGCTCAGGTCGCCCATCACACGAGCCTCAATCTGAATCTTCTTGGTATAGGTCTCCCACTTCACCTCGTTGCGCGCCTTCAACTCGCTCTCGCTCATCACGTTGGTCTTGGCAAACATCTCGATGCTTTCCTTGTCCAGATAACGGTCGAAGACTACCGGGCAGGATGCCTCGCAGTCCAGACCTCGCTTCTGAGCCTCTTCCTTCCACTCATAAGAATAGCCGTTGCCGTCGAAGCGGATAGGCTTGCAGGTCTTGATATCCTCGCGTACAACATCTATAATAGCCGATGTCTGGTCCTCGCCCTTTGCTATCAAGGCATCTACACGAGTCTTGAAGTCTTCGAGAGCCTCAGCTACGGCAGCATTCAGTACGATGAGAGATGACGCACAGTTGGCCTCTGAACCTACGGCACGGAACTCGAAACGGTTTCCGGTGAAGGCGAATGGAGAGGTACGGTTGCGGTCGGTGTTATCAATCATCAGCTCCGGAATCTCAGGTATATCCAGCTCCACACCCTTCTTGCCTGCCAGGGCGAAGAGTTCTTCCTTGTCTGCCTTCTCGATATGGTCGAGCAGGTCGGTCAACTGCTTGCCGAGGAATGAAGAGATGATGGCTGGTGGTGCCTCGTTGGCTCCCAAACGGTGCGCATTGGTAGCGCTCATGATAGAAGCCTTCAGCAGTCCATTGTGCTTGTAAACGCCCATCAGGGTCTCTACGATGAAGACTACGAAGCGGAGATTGTCCTCCGGTGTCTTGCCTGCTGCATGGAGCAGTACGCCGGTATCGGTGCAGAGACTCCAGTTGTTGTGCTTGCCGGAACCGTTGACGCCAGCGAATGGCTTCTCGTGAAGGAGCACACGGAAACCATGCTTGTGAGCCACACGCTTCATCAGACTCATCAGGAGCATATTATGGTCTACGGCAAGATTGCACTCCTCATAGATAGGTGCCAGCTCAAACTGGTTTGGTGCCACCTCGTTATGACGGGTCTTGCAAGGGATGCCGAGTTCGAGCGCCTGTACTTCTAGATCCTTCATGAAAGCCTGCACACGCTCAGGGATTGTTCCGAAATAATGGTCGTCCATCTGCTGGTTCTTCGCAGAGTCGTGTCCCATCAGGGTACGGCCTGTGAGCATCAGGTCAGGGCGAGCCGAATAGAGACTCTCATCTACCAGGAAGTACTCCTGCTCCCATCCGAGATTGGTCTGCACCTTCTTTACCTGTGGGTAGAAGTAGTGGCACACCTCGGTAGCCGCCTCGCTCAGGGTATGGAGCGAGCGGAGCAATGGAGCCTTGTAGTCCAGCGCCTCACCGGTATAAGATATAAAGATGGTAGGGATACAGAGGGTATCGTCGATGATAAACACAGGCGATGTAGGATCCCATGCAGAATAGCCACGAGCCTCGAAGGTGTTGCGGATACCGCCGTTAGGGAATGAGCTGGCATCAGGTTCCTGCTGGACAAGCAATTTGCCAGAGAATTCCTCAATCATACCACCCTTTCCGTCATGCTCCACGAAGGCATCATGCTTCTCGGCAGTACCTTCTGTCAATGGCTGGAACCAGTGAGTATAATGTGTTACCCCGTTTTCCTCAGCCCAGAGCTTCATGCCGGCAGCCACGGCATCAGCGATGGAACGGTCCAGACGAGTACCGTTATCTATCACATCGATGAGTTTCTCATACACATCAGATGGCAGATACTTGTACATCTTCTGGCGGTTGAATACATACTTGGCGAAGTACTCCGAAGGGCGCACCTTGGGAGCCTCTACCTCTACAGGTCTTTTCTTAAAGGCCTCGGCTACAACCTCAAATCTCAAATTAGCCATTCTTTCTTTTATTATTAATTATAAGTTTGCGGGTGCAAAGTTACGAAAAAATGAGCAAATTGCTAGCGTTTGAGCGTATTTTTTATGCAAAATTCAAACTTTTCTTATACATAAAGTGCCTTTTTCCTACATGGCGACGTAATCTTTCCTACGTCCTGACACAGAAACTCCTGCGTCGCCATGTAATTTCAAGGGCATTAGGAGAGAAAAAAAATCCCTTGCAACCACTAGAGTCGCAAGGGATTCACATTATCCACTTATCTATTTGTACCTTAAGGATTTATTGAAGATTGGAGGTCGGCAATTAGAAACGGTATACAACAAAGCTGTTTGGCTTCATCTTCACGTTCAATACATTGCCCTGAACCTGTGCATCTGATACTACAGGAACAACCACATTTTTATTGTCTATCTTGTTTTCTGCCTGAATATCGTCGGCATGGAGAACGGTTACCTTACCTGGGTTCAACTTCTTGATACCATTAAAGGTTACGTTGATTTCCTTTGCCTCGTTAGAGGTATTGGCAATCTTCACGATGTAGCTCTTGGTAGCCTTGTCGAAGCAAGCGGTAGCATAGAGACCGTTCTCGCCTGCTACAGCCTTGCCGTTCTCGGTAAGTTTCAACACATTGGTACCCTTATTCTCGCCGTAGAGCTGCTGAACATAGTAGTTGGCAGAACGGACAGAGCTGAGGTTATCGAACCAGATGAGGTCCGGACGCCACTGCCATCCCTCTACATGAGCGAAGAGAGGTGCATAGGTAGCCTGATAAACCACATCGGCATTACGCTCCAAACCGGTCATGAAAGCTGCCTCAGAAAGAGCTGCCTCCCAAGAGTTTGGATCATTCTCGGCATGAGCAGCATACTCGCCGGCAAAGACCTTAGGACCCTTGCGGTCGTACTTGTCGTAACGGCTGGCATTGCTGCGGAACCATTCCGGACTCTTGTAGTAGTGCTCATCCACCATGTCTACGCCCAACTTGCGCATCTGCTCCCAACCGTAGTCGAAATCCTTTCCATCAGCAGATGGACCAGATGAACCGCAGATTTTTATCTTTGGATACTTGGCATGAATCTGCTCCATGAACTTCTGCAGACGCTCAGGATACATAGGACCCCACTGCTCGTTACCGATACCAATCTGCTTCAGATTGAATGGTGCCGGATGACCCATATCGGCACGGAGCTTACCCCACTTAGAGGTAACAGGACCATTGGCAAACTCGATGAGGTCGAGTGCATCGTCGATATAGCTCTGGAGATCCTTGACTGCTACATGTGCATTAGGATCCTTATCATCGTTCTGATACTGGCAAGCCAGACCTACAGAGAGAATAGGCAATGGCTCAGCACCAATCTTCTCTGAAAGGAGGAAATACTCATAGAAGCCCAAGCCCAATGACTGATAGTAGTTAGGGAAAAGGCGATGAGGGAAGGTATCTCTCCAGCGGTTCTCGTTCAGAGGACGGTTCTCAGGAGCACCCACAGAGTTCTTCCACTCATAACGGGTATCGAGGTCGGTTCCCTCTACGATACATCCGCCAGGGAAACGGAAGATGCCTGGCTTCAAGTCAGCCAAATCCTGTACGAGGTCGGCACGGAGACCATTCCAGTTGTCCTCAGGAAAGAGAGAGATATGGTCGAGGTCTACGCTTTCAGAACCCTTCTCCAGATAAACACGCATCAACCCCTTGGCATCGGTCTGAGGAGAAGTAAGGGTAGCAGTAAGCTTCTGCCATTTATTATTGGTGATGTTGATGACCTGCTTGGCAATCACATCATTCTTTGAATTGACGAGTTCCACGCGAATCTTGCCCTGCTTGCCATCAATGAGATGAAGACGGCCATATACGGTGAAATCGTACTTCATATCCTTCTTCAAGCCCATGCCGAAGAAGCCACGGTTCTCAAGACCAGTCTGCTTCTCACGTGCGCCTGCGCTCTCAAGTGTTACATAATGAGGATTGCGGTCGAAGGCAGGTTTTACGTCGCTGAGGGTTACATTTCCGAATGTATTCCATCCCATCAGGCGCTGTGGGAATTCGAAGGAACGGTTCTCTACCATCTCTGCATAGAGTCCACCATCGGCACCGAAGTTGATATCCTCGAAGAAGATACCATACATGGTAGGCTGGATTTCTGCTCCAGGCTTGTTAGCCTGAACAGTAAACTGATGCTGTGCGAAAGCTCCGAGTGAAGACATCGCCAGCAATGCTGCTGCGAAAAATTTTGCTTTTCTCATATTGTTCGTTATTTTTATTTTTTAGGTCTGTACTTACACCTTATTAAATATAGGTGGTGCAGTAATTTGCTGCAAAGATTACACAAACGAGCGCAATGAAAGCTTGCTTTCAAATTGCCAAGTGCAGTAAATCTTCTGCAAAGATAAAAAAATCCACCCCAAATGAGGTGGATTTTCTGTTTAAATATATTGGATTTTCGTACAAATCCCTGCTTTTCTACTATTTATCTAATGGAATGAGCACGAAAGTGAAGTTCTTATCGCCATAATGGAGGCGATACTTCTCCAAAGGCCATGCACCCCAAGAGTTCTCACCAGCCACACCAGAATGCTCTGCATCGAGGAAGAGATTGGTGAATTTTGACTTCTTCAGGTTGAAACTGTGGCGCTGATCCTTGTCATCACCATCATCCAGTTCTTCGGTGTCGAAGTGGATGGCGGAAGCATAGAACGGCTTGCAGCTCTTCACTTTGAATCCGAAGCCGGAAGCATCGGTCTGATTCCACCAGCGCATATCGCCCTTGGTTCCACTCTCCTGTGGACGGATGTATGGGAAGTACTGGTTGTCGGCATCATCGCTGTAGATTCCGATGCGCATGCAGTCCTCACGGTCAGAATAGTTCTCGATAGGACCACGGCCGTAATACTGGCTCTTGTCCATATCGTACGGCAACTGCATCAGCATACCGAAACGGAACAGATCGCTGACCTTGGCATCATCAGAAGCATCAAACTCCTGGCTTACCTTCATCGCACCGGTGTTAGGCATGATGAGATAATCGATTTCCAGCTCACCCTTCACCTCTGGCATCTCATAGGTTGCACAGATGCTGATGGTGTTTGCCTTCTTATCCTTTTCAACAGCTACACCCTTCAGGTTCATGACAGGGTTCTTCCAAACCTGGAACTTTTTCTGCAGGCCGGCACCGAAATCATTATCGGTAGGAGCACGCCAGAAGTTTGGCTTCAGGGTACCGCCCTCGCCGAGGAGCGACTTGCCACGATAGGTATATTCAGAGATGAGACCGGTGGTACGGTTCACCTTCACGGTCAGATCAGGAGTAGTAACGGTGATATCCTGCTCGCCCTTCTTGTCGATGAGCTTAGCCTTCACCTTCTTGCCATCCTGAGCCTTAGCCATGTTTTCTGCACAATGACCGCAGCACTTCTTCTCCTTCACCGCCAGCTGGGCATAAGCCACAATCTGACCAGCCTCCATCAGAGGTTCAGCCTTCTTCAGACAGAAATCGATGTTGAGGAACACCTCCTTGCCCGTTACCTTAGAAAGGTCATAAGGGATGGTGAAGTTCTTGGTCTGCTGGGCAGCTACATCGATATCAGCAATAGTGCCGTTCTGAGTCTCCACGCCATCCTCAATGAGGCTCCATGCCAAGGCATAGTTGCTCAAATTGCGGAAGAAGTTCTCATTGTATACACTTACTTCACCCTTCTCTGCATTCACCATCTTAGCCCAGATGTTCTGATACTGGTAGGCTACCTCGTAGGCATGAGGATTGAGCTGACGGTCAGGACCGATGATACCATTGCAGTTGAAGTTGTTGTCGCTAGGGTCGTAATTGTTATAATCGCCACCGTAGCAATATTCTATTTTGCGGAGCTCTTCATTGCTCATCTTCTCAGGATTCTTGATGGTCATCGGCTTCAAAACCTTGCGGTGCAAGCCCTGGTCAACGAAATCCCAGTCGAAACCACCCTGGAGGATAGGATACTTGCGAATCAGAGCCCAGTAATCCTTCAGGTTACCGCCTGAGTTACCCATGGTATGGTTGTACTCGCACTGGATGAGCGGCATCGGACTGTTAGGGTCCTTCGCATACTTTTCGCAAGCACTTACAGGATAGTACATAGGACAGAAGATATCGGTACCATCGCCACGATGAGCCTGCTCATACTGAACCGGACGGCTCTGGTCCTGACTCTTAATCCACTTGTAAGCCTGCAGGAAGTTATCGCCCATCACAGTCTCATTACCCAAACTCCAGGTTACGACACTAGGATGATTGAAGTACATGGAAACATTGTGCTGGTTGCGCTCCAGAATCTGCTTGGCAAACATCGGTTTCTTGGCAGCAGCATCATCGCCATACTGGAAACCATGACTCTCCTGGTTAGCCTCAGCAACCACATAGATACCATACTCATCGCAGAGCTCGTACCAGCGTGGATCATCAGGATAGTGACAGGTGCGGACAGCGTTAATATTCAGGCGCTTCATAATCTTGATGTCCTGAATCATGCGCTCCATGCTCAATACATAACCTCCATCAGGGTCCATCTCATGACGGTTGGCACCCTTGATGAGCACAGGCTGACCATTGACAAGGAACTGCTTGTTCTTGATTTCCACCTTGCGGAAACCTACCTTGACAGGAGTCATGCTAGCCGCCTTCATAGCGTCCTTCTTCTGAGCCCCCATCAGGGAAACCTGCAGGGTATATAAATAAGGTGTCTCAGCACTCCACTTGTGTGGATTCTCTACGTTCATCGTAATGTTGGCTGTTCCATTCTTTGCCAATCCTGTAGCTGTAGTCACCTGCTTGCCCTCTTTGTCGAAGAGGATGAAGTTCAGCTTGCCTGTTCCCTTTACCTTGGCAGAGATATTGAGCACACCATCCTTGTAGTTGTTTACAAGGTCAGGAGTAACACGGATATCCTCCAAATGCAACTGGGCATCGCGGGCAAAGAGATAGCTTTCACGAGCCACACCACTCAAGCGCCAGAAGTCCTGATCCTCATCCCAGGAGCCATCGCACCAGCGGAAGGTCTGGAAGGCAATCAGATTCTTGCCCTTCTTCAGATAAGGAGTGATGTCAAACTCGGCAGCTACCTTGCTATCCTCTGCATAACCGGCAAACTTACCGTTTACATAGAGATAGATGTTGGAAGTAACGCTACCGAAATGAGCGACAACCTGCTTGCCATCCCAGTTGGCAGGGATGTCGATGATACGGCGGTAAGAACCTACATGGTTGTCCTTGGTAGGAACTGCTGGTGGCTGCTGGTCAAAATGTCCACGCCAGCCGAAGCCTACGTTCACATATTCCGGATCACCGAATCCGTTCATCTCCCAGATACCTGGCAGATTCATGGTCTTCCATTTGGAATCATCAAGATCTTCCTTGTAGAAGTCGGTAGGACGCTGGTCGGCATTAGCCACCCAGTTGAACTTCCAGGTTCCGTCAAGCGAAAGGAAATACTTGCTCTCCGCCTTGTTCATGTGCAGGATATCCTTGCTCACGATCTTACCGTCTTTCTCATAAACCCAGTCATCTGCCGGATAGGTGAAGAAATTGGTGTGCAACGGAAAACGATTGATGGCATTCACCTGAAGGTCGTGCCATTCTGTGTAAGTTGGCTGTTGGATGGTCGTCTTATTCAACGACTTAATGGCAGTCTTCGGTTTGGTTGCACCAAAGGTTGACATTGCTAATCCTGCCAAACTCAATGTTACGAACAGTCTCTGTTTCATGTTTGTTAGTTATTTATACATTAGATTGAAATTACACCTTATTATATATAGGCTATTCTATACCTTATTATATATAGGCATATCCTGGAGCATCTTATATACCTCCATGTTGCCGGTAGCCTCAGCTAAGCAACTGCAAATATATGAAAATTAAGTTAGAAACAAGCAGAACGCCCGTATTTTTTATTGTTTTTTCAACACTGGTGCACCATTTCCCCAAGAAATAGGTACCCACAAGTGTCTGCTGTCGCTCAAGTGTTTGAGGTTCCACATGTCTGCCATGAACACATAGTCAGCACCATGGAACATCTTCTTTTGTGCTGCAGTTTTCACCTTATTATATATATACCCATACCATCATAGAAAGGCATATAAATATATAAAACTTTTTCAATATCCGCTAAAAGAAAATGACAAAAAAGTTTGGTATTTCCGAAAAAATACATTACCTTTGCCATCATAAAATAAACAACGAAACGACATAAAAATTATGATGACAATCGAAGAATACAGAGCAGCCATCTTGCAGGCTTTACTCGATGCTAAGAACGAGGACGGCACTCCAGCCATTACTCCAAGGGAAGCACAGGAAGCACTCAACGGATTTACCGACGACGAGTTGCAAGACGGAATCCTATGGAATTCGCCCGAAGACGTGGCATCAATTATCCTCGAGGGATAAATCACGGAAGTTATATTCAGCTACCAACAGATAAGAATAGGAGCAAAGACCCTTTTTGCGGGGTTTTTGCTCCTATTCCCATTTATACTTCCTGTTTTTTCTTTCCTTTAAAGACAGTCTTCAACAGCCCCGCAATACTTCATTTCTGTTGCAAAAGCAATAAAAAACTAAAGAATGCGACAAAAAACAAAAGAATGTGCAATTTTTCTTTCACAATTCAATTATTATTTGTAAATTTGCAGCCGCATAAACGGAAAGGGAACTTGCAAATCCCTCTTCAATCAGTTTAAAAAGATAATTTTACCGGTAAAAATATATATTAAATAATGAAGATAGAAAACGAAATCATCAGCTCGGTCATCGCTGCGGTGAAGGAGCTTTATGGTCAGGACGTACCTGAGAAGATGGTAGCCCTGCAGAAGACCAAGAGTAATTTCGAAGGTAACCTTACCCTCGTCGTATTCCCATTCCTCAAAATGTCGAAGAAAAAGCCTGAGGATACAGCACAGGAAATCGGCGAATACCTGAAGAAAAACTGCGCTAACGTTATCGCAGACTTCAACGTGGTTAAGGGTTTCCTCAACCTTTCTATCGCTCCTGCCGCTTGGGTAGGACTCTTGAATACCATCAACGCTGACCCTAAGTTTGGTGAGAAGCCAGTTACTGAGAACAGTCCGCTCGTCATGATCGAGTACTCTTCTCCTAACACCAACAAGCCTCTCCACCTCGGTCACGTGCGCAACAACCTCCTCGGCTGGTCATTGGCCCAGATTATGGAGGCTAACGGCAACAAGGTAATCAAGACAAACATCGTTAACGACCGTGGTATCCACATCTGTAAGTCTATGCTCGCCTGGCTCAAGTGGGGCAATGGCGAAACTCCTGAAACTTCCGGCAAGAAGGGCGACCACCTCATCGGCGACTACTATGTAGCCTTCGACAAGCACTATCGTGAGGAAATCGCAGAGCTCAAGGCTCAGTACATGAAGGATGGCATGGACGAAGAAGCTGCCACAGAGAAAGCTAAGGTAGAGGCTCCGCTGATTAAGGAGGCTCACGAAATGCTCGTAAAGTGGGAGAACAACGACCCTGAGGTTCGTGCACTCTGGCAGAAGATGAACAGCTGGGTTTACGCAGGCTTCGATGAGACTTACAAGATGATGGGTGTAAGTTTCGACAAGATATATTATGAGTCAAACACTTACCTTGAGGGTAAGAAGAAGGTAGAAGAAGGATTGGAGAAGGGTCTCTTCTTCCGCAAGGATGATAACTCTGTTTGGGCTGACCTCACCAACGAGGGTCTCGACCAGAAGCTCCTGCTCCGTTCTGACGGCACTTCTGTTTATATGACTCAGGACATCGGTACTGCCGACCTCCGTTTCAAGGATTTCCCTATCGACAAGATGATCTACGTAGTAGGTAACGAGCAGAACTACCACTTCCAGGTACTCTCTATCCTGCTCGACCGTCTCGGTTTCAAGTGGGGTAAGGACTTGGTTCACTTCTCTTACGGTATGGTAGAGTTGCCTAACGGAAAGATGAAGAGCCGCGAAGGAACCGTAGTAGATGCTGATGACCTGATGGCAGAGATGATTAAGGATGCTCGCCGGACAAGCGATGAGCTCGGCAAGTTCAAGGACATGAGCGAGGAAGAGCGCCAGGAGATTTCACGCATCGTGGGTCTCGGAGCGTTGAAGTACTTCATCCTCAAGGTAGATGCCCGCAAGAACATGCTCTTCAACCCAGAAGAGAGTATCGACTTCAACGGTAACACAGGTCCTTTCATCCAGTATACCTACGCTCGTATCCGCAGCATCATGCGCAAGGCTGCAGCCGAGGGTATCGAGATTCCTGCTGAGTTGGGCGCAGATGCTCCTATCAACGAGAAGGAGATTGACCTCATCCAGAAGATGAACGACTTTGCAACAGCCGTAGCCGATGCCGGCAACAACTACAACCCTGGTGGTATCGCTAACTACTGCTATGAGTTGACCAAGGAGTTCAACCAGTTCTATCACGACTACAGCATCCTGAATGCTGAGAGCGAGGCAGAGAAGATTACCCGTCTGGTTCTTGCAGCCAACGTGGCAAAGATCCTGAAGAACGGTATGTCTCTGCTCGGCATCGAGGTTCCAGAAAGAATGTAATATATACATAAGATATAATAACCTACAATTTAAAAATAAAAAAAATATTGACTATTTGACATAATGAGCATGGCCCTGGAGCTCGACTCCAAGGTGCATGCTCATTTCAGTTTTAGCCAATCCTTTTTGTTTTCCAACCCCAAAAAGAAAAAAGATGAATAAAATGCCCGTAAATCCTCCTTCATGGAGAAACGATACCGTTTTGCCTCTACCCAACGAGGTAATAGCCAATGCCTGGGCTGTGGATGCCGCCTGTTCCGGCAATCCCGGTCCGATGGAATACCAATGCATCGACCTTCAGACCGGTGCCCAGGTTTTCCATTATGGTCCTATCCACGGCACCAACAACATCGGCGAGTTTCTCGCCATCGTCCACGCCCTCGCCCTGATGCAACAGAAGGGCATTACCGACAAGATAATTTATAGCGACAGCGTGAATGCCCAGCTATGGGTAAGCAAGAAACAATGCAAGACCAAACTGGAGCGCACTCCCCAAACCGAACAGCTCTACCAGGTCATCGCCCGAGCCGAGAACTGGCTCCGCACCCACCCCATCAACATACCTATTATAAAATGGGAAACGAAGAAATGGGGCGAGATTCCAGCCGATTTCGGAAGAAAGGGATAAAAAGGACATTTTTATGTGCCTTTCCCGAAATAATGCCCGCAAAAGCTTGCATTTTCAGATATTTTGTTTAATTTTGCAGCTATTACCGTATTAAACATACATAATCGTAAGAATGGAAATAGAAAAAGAAACAATATTATTAATGTCGAAAGGAGACAAGAAAGCATACGAAACGATGTTCCGCAGGTTCTATCCTAAGGTACACCGTTTTGTAGCCATGCTCTTGAAAAACGAAGATGATGCTGATGACGTCAGCCAGCTCATCTTCTTAAAGGTATGGAACAAACGCGAGAAGTTTGCCGATATCCAGAACTTCGATTCCTACCTCTTTATTTTGGCAAAATATACTGTCATCAACTATATTTCCTCCAAGCACATCATCCCAATAGATATTGACAGTCTGCCAGACAGATACGCCAACGAATCTTCGCCACATGACGATGTGGTGGCAAAGGATACCCAGCTGCTCATCGACATGGTGGTAGAAAGCATGCCGCAACAACGCCAGATGATTTATCGCATGAGCCGCGAACAGCATCTCAAGAACGAAGAGATAGCCCAGCGCCTGGGTATTCAGAAGAAAACGGTAGAAAATCATCTTAACCTAGCTCTTAAAGAAATTAAAAAAGCCTTATATTTGATGATTTTGTTACCTTGCCATTGGGTGTAACACCATTGAAACATGTCTTAAAAATAAATGAAGTTTTTATTATGGCAACAAAGATAAGGGATATCATAGATTATTATAGTGGGCACAATGTGCCGGATGAAATAAAAGAAAGGGTATTAGATAGAATTTCCAATACACAAGACGATAAAGAGGCGAACGAGGCATTTAGAGAATTATGGGACAAGGCTGATTCTGCCTATATGGAAGAAGAAGAAATTTCTGCTGCATACAACCGCCTCTTCGAAACAGAAGAAACAAGAGAAATAGAAAAGAAAAAATCGCTTCGAATCTTCAACTTTGCCAAACTGGCTGCCGTCTTCGTACCGCTGCTGATGCTGATTGTATTCGGCAAGCTCTACGTCCAGATGAACAACCAACTCAAGGATATAAAACTGGCAACCATGCTCCAGGAGCATACCATCAACGAAGAGAGCAAAGTCATCGCCTTGGCAGACGGAACGAAAGTAAGACTCAGCCAGAGTTCCGTACTCCTCTATCCTTCCTCTTTCAAAGGAGCAGAAGAACGCAAGGTTTTCCTGTCGGGAGAGGCATTCTTCGACATCAGACATGATGATGCCCAGCCGTTCCACGTCAGCACTCCTCATTTCGAGATTACCGACTTGGGCACCTCTTTTACGGTTTCATCTTATTCAAATACAGATGAAGTATCTGCCACACTCAAAACCGGCAAGATAGAACTCCGCATCATAGGTCAGGAAGACAAGGTTTACAGCATGAAGCCTAACGACCAGTTAGTATATAATGTAAAGACCAAGGCAGTAAACCTCCGCAAGGTTTCGGCCGAAGAAGATGGTACAAGCTGGCGCAACAAGGAGATTGACCTGAACGATGTAACGCTGGCAGAAGCTGGTAAGATTCTGGGTAATGCATACGGAGTGAAAATCATCTTCCGTTCAAAGATTCACCAGAAGACGAAGGTTACAGTTCATTTCAACCGTGGCGAAACCCTCTCGGGAGCCATGTTTGTCCTGAAGAACCTGATTCCTGGTCTGGAATATGAAGTGAAGAAAGATGAAGTTATCATCAGGTAGGCATATATTATAATAGGTAAACAAAAGGCGCATTATGTAAAAATGATGCGCCTTTTTTCATAAAAGAGTATCTCTGCACGGGATATGAAAACAGAAATAATAACATAAACTGGAAATATCATGATAAAGAATTTGATTTTTGATTTTGGAAAAGTACTCGTAGATTACGAATACTTTGAAACGCTTGACCAGATATTCAAGACCCACGAACAGGCTGAAGAATTCTATCATCTCCTGATAGACGGCAAATGGAATGAGAATATGGATCGCGGAGATTCTTTCGAAGAAACCTTCTGCAAGATGCAGCAGATCATGCCGCAATATAAGGAAGAAATAGCAACCGTAGCCCAGCGCTTTAACGATTTTGTAAGGGGCGAAAAAGAAGGTATGCGCACCTTGCTGACCCAGTTGAAGGCAGAAGGCTACCACCTTTACGGACTTTCCAACTGGTGCACCAAGGTTCACGAAACGATGGCACAATATCCCATTTTCCAACTTCTGGAAGGACAGGTGATTTCTTCAGAAGAGAAAATCATCAAACCCGACAGAGCTATTTATGAAAGAATCTGCCAGAAATACAATCTGAAACCGGAAGAATGCCTTTTTGCTGACGACAGAATAGAGAATGTAGAAGCCGCCCAGCGTTTCGGAATGCAGGCCATCTGCTTTGAGGATGCTGCGCAGTACGAGCGGGAATTGAGAAAAATTCTGTCTGAGGAAAGAACGATGTAAGTTCTGATTATCAAAAGCATTACTGCTATTTCCATACCCAAAGCATTACTTTTTAAAAAAAAATCAAGGCTCTAAATTAGCAGCAAGAAATGCTAATTTTAGAGCCTTCATATTATGTATTTATAATTTCCAAAAGAAGAATTTTATAGGGTGTTTGCGAACACAAGATATTTTTTTCAGAAAAACTTCATTTTAACAGTTTTGTAATTGGGTGTAACTCTCTTTCCCGTTGTCTTCAAGACGTAACAAGCAAATTATTATTAACTTAAAAAGATAAAGTATGAATCTTAAAAGAATCTCTGCGTCATGCTTCTGTTTGCTCCTGGCAGGCCAGATGACCCTTTCGGCTCAGAACGTCAGCTTCAGCTCAAACAAGGTAACGCTTAAGTCAGCTTTTGAGAAGATTGAAAAGGAATCTAAGTACAAGATTGCCTACAACTCCTCACAGCTGGATGCTAACCGTTCGGTTACATTAACCAAGAAAAGTGATGATGTCTTTGGTATGTTGAACCAATTGCTCAAAGGTACCAATTTTACCTATGAGATGGAAGGCAACTACATCGTCATCAAGCCTCAGCAAAAAGCTAAATCTCAGGCTCATGGCAAGAAAATCAAGGTACGTGGTGTAGTGAAAGACGAAACTGGCGAGCCAGTTATCGGCGCTACCGTCATGGAGAAGGGTACCACCACCAATGGTGTTGTAACCGATATTGACGGCAACTATACCATCGAGATTCCTGCAGACGGAATGTTGGCAGTATCATACATTGGCTGCAAGGACCAGGACATCAAGGTAAATGGTCGCGAAGTAATCAATGTTAACCTGGCAGATGATAATAAGGTCTTGGAAGAAGTTGTAGTTGTAGGTTATGGCGTGCAGAAGAAGCGCGACGTATCTACTGCTGTGTCTTCTGTCAAGGCAGAGGCTCTTGCCAACAATCCTTCTACCGACTTCCGTCAGGCTTTGGCTGGTAAGATGCCTGGTGTACAGGTAACAGTACCTAGCGGAGACCCAGAGGGTAGCGTAAGCATTCGCGTTCGTGGTGTAAGTACCGTCAACGCCGGTAGCGACCCTCTCTATGTAGTAGATGGTGTTCCTATGGAGCGTGGTTTTGCCAACCTGAACACCAACGATATTGAGTCTGTTGAAGTTTTGAAGGATGCTTCTGCAGCAGCTATCTATGGTAGCCGCGGTTCTAATGGTGTAGTTCTCGTTACAACCAAGAAGGGAACCTCTGACAAGCTCTCTGTTTCTTACGATGGTTACGTAGGTGTACAGAACGTATCAAAGAAACTCGATATGATGAACGCTTACGAATATGCAGAATTCGTAAAGGATGCACACGACAACGCATATTTGGATAAAAATCCTAACGGAAGTGCTAACGATCCTAACAGTTCACGTAAAGAAGGTTACATGAAGATTCCTGATATGTTGGTTCCATATTTGGAAGGAAAGACTGGTCTTACAGATACAGACTGGCAGGATGCAATCTTCCGTAGCGCGATGACTACCGGACACAACATTTCGCTTTCAGGTAAGTCTAACAGCATCAATTACTTCGTATCAGGTAACTATATGAAGAAAGAAGGTATCATTATCGGTTCCGACTTCGAAAAGTATGGTGGCCGTTTGAACCTCTCTGGTCAGCACAAGCGTCTGAAGTTCGGCGTAAACTTCGCTCCTTCTTACTCTGTATCTAACTCAGTAAATGCTTCTGGTGCAGACGGAATCGTTCAGTCTGCGTTGATGATGCCTCCTATTTTCCCTGTTTATAACCCAGATGGCTCTTATAATTATCAGGGTAATGGTTACTTGCGTATCGGTACCGACTACCAGATTAATGAGGTATTAAACCCTGTTGCAATGGCTCGTTTGCAGTCAAATGTTACTGATCGTATGTCTATTACAGGTAAGGCTTTTGCAGAATTGGAATTGATGAAGGGACTTTCATATAAGTTGTCTTTGGGTGGAGATTATTATGGCGCTCATAATGACCAGTATCGCCAGTCTGCTTTGCCTTTGAAGGGAAAGAATTACTATGATACTCCTTCTAATCCAAAGGGTTACAGTTCTTCTTCTTTCTTCTTCAACTGGTTGGTAGAGAATCAGCTTACTTACACTACGACAATTGATAAGAAGCACAACATTTCTGCAGTCTTGGTACAGTCTGCACAGAAAGAGACTATGAAGACTGATAATGTTACAGCAACGGATTATCCTAACGATTACATCCATACTATTAATGGTGGTACTGTAACAGAAGGTAAATCAGACAAGACACAATGGTCTATCGCTTCTTATTTGGCTCGTGTTCAGTACAACTACGAGGGACGCTACATGCTTTCTGCAGCCATTCGTGCCGATGGTTCTTCACGTTTCGGTAAGAACAACCGTTGGGGTTACTTCCCATCAGCATCTGCAGCTTGGCGTATCAGCGATGAGCAGTTCTTCAAGAATGTGAAGAAATTGTCTTTCATCAACGACATGAAGATTCGTGCCAGCTATGGTGTGACAGGTAACTTCCAAATTGGCGACTACGACCATTTGGCTACCATGTCTATTGACAACTATATTCTTGGTAATGGTCTGGCTTATGGCTACAAGCCTGATAACATCAAGCGCGATGACCTGAGCTGGGAGAAGAACCAGATGATCAACGCCGGTATCGACCTTCAGATGTTTGACGGCTACATCGGATTCTCTGTAGACTATTACAATACCAACACTTCAAACATGTTGCTTTATGTACCAGTACCTCTGTTGACAGGTTACAGCACCTCGCTCCAGAATCTGGGTAAAGTAAACAACCGCGGTTGGGAAATCGGCTTGACTTCACAGCATACATTTGCTAATGGTTTAGGTTACTCATTCAATGTTAACTATGCCAAGAATACCAACGAGGTGAAAGAGTTAGGTCCAGGTAATGCACCTATCATTTCTTCGGGTAGCGTAGGTCATGCTTATTATATTACAGAGGTAGGCAAACCAATCGGTAGCTACTATCTCTTGAAGTATGATGGTGTGTTCAAGAACCAGCAGGAACTTGACAGTTATCCACACCTTGCCAATGCAAAGGTAGGTGACTTCCGTTTCGTTGACGTTGATGGAAGTGGTGATATTGACTTGGACAAGGACCGTACTGTATGCGGCAACTACATGCCTAAGTTCACTTATGGTTTCGGTGGCAAGCTTTGGTATGGTGGTTTCGATATGGACTTTAACTTCCAGGGTGTTTATGGCAACAAGATTCTGAACTTGAACAAACGCTACCTCGACAATATGGAGGGTAACACCAATGGTACCAAGATTGCTCTCGACCGTTGGAAGAGTCCTGAGAATCCAGGCAGCGGTTCGGTAAATAAGGCAAACCGTAAGCAGACTGGTTACAACAGCCGTACTTCTACCTGGCACTTGGAGAGCGGTTCATACCTCCGTCTCCAGAACCTGTCATTAGGTTATACTTTGCCTCGTGCACTTACTCAGAAGTTTAAGGTTGAGAAGATGAGAGTTTATGTTTCAGGACAGAACCTCTTTACCATCACAGACTACAGCGGCTACAACCCAGAGGTAAATGCCCGTCCTTCCAAGAACCTGACTCCAGGTGAGGACTATGGTACTTATCCTTTGGCAAGAACATATATGTTTGGTTTGAATCTCACATTATAAAGAATATAGTAACATGAAAAAGATATTAGTATTAGCATCATTGGCAACCCTGC